>JAABUQ010002134.1_pt1 | contig 40093 bp, 34 predicted proteins | sample 5560001 | NCBI WGS metagenome assembly JAABUQ01 (sample SAMN10711888, study PRJNA513371) | rock metagenome | isolation source: Antarctica rocks | place: Antarctica: Victoria Land, Finger Mt nord | collected 2015-12-18
GCCCTCACTCGTTTCCGACGCGACATCGTCGAACGTACATTACCGTCGCGGACCGCGCTGTATGCCGCCTTACAATACGTGAGCGCGGACTCGTGTTATATAAGAAAAATGCGTAATAGCGACTTGATACGTACCGGTGCAGTTGCGGGCTGCGTCGGCGCTCTCGCAATGTCCGCATGGTTTTTCGCCGCGCGCCTCCTTCTCGGCATCCCGACACCGTCCGAAATGTTCGCTGACCTTAGCGCGCCGTACATCCCGGTTCACTTGTTCGGCATCTTAATCGGCCTGGTACACGGCTACACGCCGCTGAAAATTTTGGGTTTTTCTTCGGTCGTTTTCGGACAGATCGTCGTCGGCGCGATCGGCGGTTATTTCGGTGCCAGGGACGGGCGCCCGAAGCGCTTTCTCGCTCTATTTTCCATCGTCGCGTGGGTCGTCACCGGGGCGTTTTTTGCAGCAGTGCTACTTGGCAATTATCGCGGAGCAAATGCGCGCCTCGCTACCGTCCTAACGCTCGTTTCGCTCGCGCTTGGCTTCGTCGTGTACGGCCTCGTGACGGCTCGACTCTTGAGCGCCCTTGAAGCCGCCGCTCGCCCTTCGCGCGGGCGTTCAGCTCCGACGCGCGCCACGTGGATTGCGGGCGCTCTCGTGACGGCTGCAACCGCAATCGGTTGGGGACGTCTTTTTGCGCGTTCGTCGTTCTCATATGACGGACGGATGGACATCGGGCCCGACGTCGCTGCGCTTACGCCGAACGAGCGCTTCTACAGCGTTACGAAGAATGTCGCCGATCCGTCCGTGGACGCCTCGCTATGGTCGTTGTCCGTCGAGGGAGCGGTCGATAATCCGGTTAAGTTCGACCTAGCCGCATTACAGGCGCTGAAATATGTCGAGCAAGAAACGACGCTCATGTGCATCAATAACGAGCCGGGCGGCGGTCTCATGAGCAACGCGCTGTGGCGCGGCGTTACGTTTCCGTCCCTGATAGCGGCCGCTAAACCGCAGGCGGGCGTCGTGCGCGCCATCCTGCACGCCGGCGACAATTATGCTGACACGATTCCCTTCGAGAAGGCGATGGATGCGACGACGGTCGTCGCGTACTTGATGAACGGCGTTCCCCTGCCGCCCAAACATGGATTTCCGGCACGCGCGATCGTCCCAGGTTGGTTCGGCGAGAAAAACGTCAAATGGTTGAGATCGATCGAGCTCAGCACGGAACCGGTCAAAGGCTTCTACGAACGACAAGGCTGGGGCCCAAACTTTCACGTTCCTACGCATTCGCGCTTCGATTTCCCCGACTTTATGCAGCCGCTGCCGCGGGGCGCAGCGATCGACTTACGCGGCGTCGCGTTCTGCGGTGACCGCGGCGTCGCTCGCGTCGAAGTTAGTGACGACGATGGGCATACGTGGCGGGCGGCGACGTTCACGTCGCACTACGAGCGCTTAGCATGGCGTCTGTGGCGTTACGCTTGGCGTCCCGCCGCGCGCGGGACCTACCGCCTCGCTGTTCGCGCATGGGACGCAAACGGACTCGTGCAACCGGGAACGGATCGACCCTCCGAGACCGAGGGCGCGACCGGGTATCATCGCGTTACCGCACGTGTGGTATAGGCTCGACGGCAACGGTCCGCTCGCGTTAAGCGGCATCTGTCTCTTCGCAAGCGCGTTCACGTTGGCCGAAAGCGCATCGCTGCCGTCGCCGACAATCGCACTCGCTTATGGCTCACTTACCGTGAGCGGTCTTGTCGGCGCGCTGCTTGCATGGAAGCGGCGCGATCGCACCGCGATCGCGCTCGTCGCCGGCTTCGGTGTCGCGGCGCGCCTCGCGCTCTTCGCAAGCCCGCCGATCTTTTCGCACGACGTCTACCGCTATCTGTGGGATGGCCGCGTCATGCTCGCCGGTCTCGATCCCCTCGCGCTTGCACCGAGGGACCCGCTACTCGCGCATCTTGCTGCGACACCGCTGTTCGCGTACGTCGACTACCGCTCTATTCCCTCACTTTATCCACCATTCGCATACGCGCTCTTCTATGTCGGAGCCTTTTCCAGTGGCGTTTACGGTGAGAAGTTGGTCATGCTCGGCGGCGACCTTATCGCTTTGGGTTTGGTACTCGTTACGCTGCACCGACGCGTACTGCCGCTCGGACGGGCGACCGTGTATGCGTGGAGCCCGCTCGTACTTCTCGAGTTTGCTCAGAACGGGCATCTGGAAAGCTGGGCCGTCGCCGCCGTTCTCGTTACGGCGCTCGCGCTTACGCTGGAACGGCGCGCCCTGGCGGCCGTCGCCCTTACGTGCGCGACGCTCGTCAAACTAACTCCGGCCGCCTTTATCCCGCTAGCCTTCGCGCGCGCGCCGCGCTGGGCGCTGGCTTGCGTGACGGCCTGCGCGGCGGTCTATGCCGTCGCGTACACCGTCGGCGTACCGCTGCCGCATTCTCTGGGAAACTATATTTCCGTGCAGCGATTCTTCCCGACAGCCTTCCGCGCCGTGGGGCCGCTGGGTTCCGGACTCATCTTCGTCGCCGTCGTCGCGTTCGCGAGTTGGCGCCGGCGGGCGACTGGAAACTTCGCGACCGGCGTGATCGCGATCCAACTCGCGTTCATGCTGTGCACGCCGAACGCACTTCCGTGGTATGCGACGTTGATACCGGCAGCGGTTCCGCTCGTCGACGATCGCGGTCGCGCGGAAAGCCTTACGCTGGCGGCGCTTATCGTAGTCGCAAGTATACTGCCGCTTGCCTACGGGCCGCCGATTTTTCCGGCTACCGGCGATGTAGCCATCGTTATCGCGGTTCTCGCCGCCGCCGTTATCGGTGTCGTTGCCGTGATTTTGCGCGCGCCGTTCTTCGACCGTCGGACACGATCGGTCGCTATTGCACAGGAGATCGCATGACCGTTCGACCGACGTCGCGACCGAAAAAAGGTGTCGCGCTCGCAATCATGGCTAAAATTCCACATCCGGGTGCGTGTAAGACGCGTCTCGTTCCGCCGCTCACGCATGACGAAGCAGCTGCGCTGAGCGAACGATTTCTGCGCGATACGGTAGCGAACGTGGCCGCGGTCGCGCGAGCGACGGGGGCGACCGTCGTCGGCGCCTATACTCCCGAGGCCTCCGACCGCCGTTTGGCAGAGCTCTTCGGTCCCGAGGTCGTGCTGCTGGCACAACGCGGCGGCGATTTCGGCGCACGCTTGTACAACGTCGCACTCGACTTATTCTCGGCCGGTCACGGCGGCGTCTGCTTGATCGATTCCGATAGTCCGACACTTCCGCCGGCGTCGCTAGCGCAATCCGTGCGCGCGCTCGAAGGTCGCGGCGACCGGCTCGTCATCGGACCGGCACTCGACGGAGGCTACTATCTCATCGGCATGAAGCGGCCGCAGCTCGCGCTATTCTCCGGAATAGCGTGGAGCACGTCCAGCGTATTCGATCAGACGCTGGAAGCTGCGACTCGTATGCGTCTGGGGACGACGGTCTTGCCGCAGTGGTACGATGTAGATGACGCCGCCGGGTTGCGGCTCATCTCGCGCGAGTTGCTCGGGAGCGATGGTACGGCCGGATTCCCGGCGCCGCTCACCCGAGCGTTTCTCGAAACGCTGCCGCACGCCCGATCGTATCTCTCCGAGGCGATCGGGTGATGCGGGCGCTCGTCACTGGCGGCGCGGGTTTGATCGGTTCGCATCTCGTGGACGAACTCGTTTGGCAGGGCTACGACGTCCGCGCGTACGATGTGCTCGAGCCGCTCGTACACCGCGCGGGCAAGCCCGACTGGCTCTCACCCGACGCGGAATTTATTGCGGCCGACGTGCGCGATGCGGACGCGCTCGCCCGGGCCCTCACCGGCGTCGACGTCGTGTTTCATCTCGCCGCGTACGGCGGATTTTTTCCCGAACTCGGAAAGCTTTGCGACGTCAACATCACCGGAACCGCGCGCTTGCTCGAGACGATTCGCGATCGCCGCATCGACGTAAGAAAGGTCGTCGTGGCCTCGTCGCAAGTCGTGTACCGCGAAGGAACCGTGCGTTGCGAGCGACATGGCGACCTCGATCCGCCGCAGCGCCCGCTCGCGCGTTTGCGCGCGGGCCAGTGGAACGTACCGTGCCCCGTTTGCGGCGACGACACGCGAAGCGTCGCGACGCGTGAGGACGCCCTGACGTCCGCCCAAACGCCTTACGCCGTAAGCAAGTCCGCGCAAGAACGGCTCGCGCTCGTGTGGGGAACACAGACCGGTATTGCGGTGACGGCGCTGCGCTATCCGTGCACGTACGGGCCGCGGCAGTCGATCTTCAATCCGTACACCGGCATTATTGCGATCTTTTGCACGCGCGCGCTCTGCGGGAAGCCGCCGGTGCTGTATGAAGACGGGCTTCAAACGCGAGATTTGTGTTTCGTCGAGGACATCGCCCGCGCGACCGAATTCGCTGCGCGCGCGGACGCGCTCGACGGACGCGCCGTCAACGTCGGCTCGGGGAATCCGGTGAGCGTGGCCGCGGTCGCACGAGCCGTGCTCGACGCACTCGATGCGGATCTCGAACTCGAATTCGCGGGCGACTTTCGGCCGGGCGACATGCGTGCGCTCTTCACGGATCCCCAGGTCCTTGCGGCGCTCGGCTTTCGCACGCGCGTACCTTTGGCTGACGGGATCGCGCGCTATGTTGAATGGATTCGCGGGCGCGGCGATTTGCACGATTATTTTACCGCCGCGCAACTGCATCTGCGGCGCTCCGGCCTCGTGCAACGCGCCGGGACGGCAGTCCCGTCGCTTGACTGAACCGTCGATCGTCGTCATCATTCCGGCGCTCGACGAAGAAGGCGCGATCGGCGATGTCGTCGGCGCAATTCCGCGCGAGCTTGCAGCGCTCGCGATCGTCGTCGATAACGGCAGCCGCGACGCGACGGCGCAGCGCGCGCAGGAAGCGGGCGCGCTCGTCGTCTCCGAACCCCGCCGCGGCTACGGCCGGGCGTGTGCAGCAGGCGTTCGCAGCCTTCCTGCTTCGTGCGAGATCGTCGTCTTTCTCGATGGTGACGGCAGCGACGATGCCTCCGCAATGGAACGCCTTATCGCGCCCGTGCGCGACGGACGATTCGATCTCGCGATCGGCTCCCGAACGCGCGGAACCCGCGAACCCGGCAGCATGGCACCCCATCAGATCCTTGCCGGCCGTATCGCGGGGCTCGTCATTGCTTTCGCCTACGGTGTTCGCTATACCGATATGTGTCCGTTCCGTGCTATCGCGCGCCGGCGGCTCGACGCCCTCGGCATGCGCGAAGAAACGTACGGTTGGAACGTCGAAATGCAGGTGCTCGCCGCGCGCGACGGGTTAAAGATCCTCGAGCTGCCGGTCGACCATCGAAACCGGCGAACGGGCGAATCGAAAGTCTCCGGGAATCTTCGGGCGTCGATCGTCGCGGCGCTCCGCATCCTCGCCGTCCTTGGTCGCGCCGCTTTACGGCATCGCTTACAAGCGACCGCGGCTCGCACGGGTAGCGTTTCTCTGTGATCTCTCGAGCGCACGAGGCTCGCGAGATCGGCGATTACGGACTGATCTCCGATTGCCGTTCGGCCGCACTCGTCAGCCGCGACGGGTCGATCGATTGGCTCTGCGCGCCGCGTTTCGACAGTCCGGCCTTTTTCGCGCGCTTGCTCGATGCGGATGCCGGACATTGGCAAGTGACGGCGCCCGGTATCGTCGACACGGCGCGTCGCTACGTGGGCCGGGCGATGGTTCTCGAAACGACATCGCGCACGAGCGACGGAACGTTGCGCGTTACCGATGCCATGGCGCTAGGCCCGCGCGAGCGCGGTCATAACCTCGCTGCGAACTCACCGGGCGTGGTCCTACGGGAAGTGCACTGCACCCAGGGTATCGTCCAAGTCGACATGAGCTTCGCGCCGCGCCCGGAGTACGGCCTCGTAATGCCGCTCTTAGCCCGTACGAAGCACTCGATCGTCGCGCGCGGCGGCGGCGATGTCGTTTGCCTCTCCCTGCCGCCGCATCTCTGCGTGTCGATCGAGGATGCGACCGCGTCCGCGCGATTTCAGTTACGCGAAGGCGAGTCAGTAGCTTTCGCACTCGAACACTGCAATTCGTCGATGGCCCTTCCGAAACCATGGTCGCAGAGGTCGATCGCGCGTCGCTTGCGAGATACGATTAAGGCATGGGAGACGTGGAGCGGTCTCCACCAATCCTATAAGGGACCCTGGAGCCACGCCGTACATCACAGCGGACGCGTGCTGCAGGCGCTGACCTACGCGCCGACGGGAGCTATGGTTGCCGCTCCAACGACGTCGTTACCCGAAACGGTTGGTGGTTCCAGGAATTGGGATTATCGCTACACGTGGTTACGCGACGCGAACCTCACGATGCAGGCGCTGTGGATCGCCGCTTGCCCCGATGAAGCGCAGCGCTTTTTCTCGTGGATCGCGAACGCGGCGGCGACGAACGTCCGCGACGGTAAGATCGGCATCATGTTCGGGATCGGCGGCGAACACGATCTGACCGAACGCGAACTACCGCATCTCCGCGGTTATCGCGAAAGTGCCCCGGTACGCATCGGCAACGGCGCGTGGACGCAAGATCAGCTCGACGTCTACGGTCACGTGCTCGATGCAGCGCGGCGCTTCAAGGGTCATCTAAGCGGAATGGAAGAGCCGACGAAACGCTTTCTCATTGCCTGCGCCGATGCGGCCGCCGTGCGCTGGATCGAAGCCGATAGCGGTATCTGGGAAATTCGCGGCGAGCTTCGGCACTACGTCTACTCGAAGCTCATGTGCTGGACGGCGCTCGATGCTGCGCTCGATCTCGCCGGCCTCCTTGGGGCGAGTCCCGTGGCGGCCGATCGCTGGCGAAGCGCGCGGGACGCGCTACGTACGGCAATTCTGGACCGCGGCTACAACGCGAAACTCGGCGCATTCGTGCAAGCTTTCGACACCGAAAATCTCGATGCGTCGACACTCGTCATCCCGATCGTCGGTTTTCTACCCGCACACGATCAGCGCGTACGCTCGACGATCGATCTCGTGGAACGCGAACTCGCCGATCGACGCGGACTCATCTATCGTTATCGCGGGACGGACGGTCTCGATGGCGACGAGGGCACGTTCTTGCTGTGCACGTTCTGGCTCTCGCATGCCTTGGCGCTCGCCGGTGAGGTCGAGCGCGCGCGTGCGGTCTTCGAGCGCGCGCTCGCGTGCGGGAACGACCTCGGCCTTTTAGCGGAGGAGGTCGACGCTAAAACGGGAGCGGCGCTCGGGAATTTTCCTCAAGCGTTCAGCCACGTTGGACTTATCAATGCCGCCTTTGCAATCGCGCGCGCCGCGGCGCCGTGAAAAGCGGCCACGCGAGCTAGGGCGAGGCGACCCGATGGCACGAATGGCTCGCAATGAACGAATTGTTCGGCTTGAACGAAATATCGCCGGCACAGCGCGAACGCATCCTCGAGCGTTTGCGCGAAGGACGGTCGCTGCGCTCGATCGAGGCCGAGACGGGTCACCGGCGTGAGACGATAGGGCGGTACGGTCGCGAAGCTGGAATTCTTGCAGTCCCCGAGCGGCGTGCCGCTAGTCAACGAGGGGCGCCGTCGTCACGTCTCGGGGGCCGGCGCTTCTAAACGTGAAGGCTCTTATTCTCGGCGGAACGACGTTTCTGGGACGACACCTGGTGCGCGCGCTCGTCGAGCGCGGACATGAGACGGCAATCTTCACGCGCGGAAGGACGCAGGCTGACGAGAGTCTCCCAATCGTGCGCTACGTCGGCGACCGCGACGGCGATCTTCGCACTATCCCGCGCAACGGTTGGGACGCCGTCATCGACACGAGCGGCTACGTACCAGCGATCGTTGCAGCGTCATGCGCGCATCTTGCGACCGCCGGCCGCTACCTCTTCACGTCATCGATCTCGGTCTACGACTCAAGCGTGGCAACGATCGGCGAGGGCCTTTCACCGTACGCCCCGCGCGTGGCGGATCGGACCGACGACGATTCTCAAAACTATGGACCTTCGAAAAAACGCTCGGAAGACGTCGTGTGCGCCGTCTTCAACGATCGGGCGCTGCTCGTTCGCCCGGGCGTTCTAGCCGGGCCGTACGATCCCACGAATCGCTTTACGTATTGGGTAGATCGTTTCGCCGAGGGTGGCGACATCGCCGTTCCTGGGCCCCCCGAGCGGTACGTTCAGTTCATCGACGCACGCGACGCGGCGGCGTTTATGATTCGGCTTCTCGAAGACGGTCGTTCCGGAATTTACGACGTGAACGGCTTGCCGAAAACCACGACGATGGAAGAGCTTACAAACACCGCGCTCGCGACGTACGAACGCGCCGCGAGCGTCGTGTGGCTCGACGAGCGCTTTCTTGAAAAACACGGCATTACCGGCTGGGTCGACCTACCTCTGTGGCTCGGTCCCTCGCACGCGATGCCCGGCTTCATGAACACCAACGTCGACCGCTCCCTCGAAGACGGTCTTTTGATTAGACCGCTAGCGGAAACAATTCGCGATACGCGCGCTTGGTCGAGTACCGCTTCCCGTACCGCTTCCCGTACCGCTTCGTCCGAGTCGCCGGCCGGGATCACGAGAGAACGCGAGCGTCAAATCCTCGCCGCGTGGAGCGGTGCTGCCACTAACATCGAACAGGCTTAAACGAGAACTCTCAAAGAGCAGTTGCGAACGCCGTTTCACGGCATGCCGTTTGGGAATAAAACGCTAAACATTCGAGGAGCACATATGGCCGATCCCTTCAGCGTCTCTCGTCGTAACGCGGCGATGTTGATCGCCGGTACGTTAGCCGCCTCGGCACGGCCGGCAGCGGGGGCCACATCGTTTCAAGCGGACATCGATTTTCCGGCCAACGTAAGTGAGCGCGGATCGTTCGCGGACGTGCATCGAGACATCGCGCGGTTGCTGCAGAGCGTCCGCCGAACGACCCCAGGTGCATCGCGTGGAAAAGCGTTCGAACGTTGCAAGTCCGCCTTTCGTGTGCACGATGTCTCGGAGGCGTCGATTGCGACGTTGGAAGGCATCGACGGGCACGGCGCGACCCGCGATACATCGACGCTGTATCGTTATACCGATCCCTCGACCATATTGGTCAACGTGATCGTTCGCGAGTTAGATGCATGGCCGAACACGGACGCTGGGTGGCTCGAGCGTTTTGCCGATCTCGAAAGCGCTTTTGAAACGCATGTCATGGAACAAGAACGGGCCGAACCGCACGAGCAGCGCTTGAAACGCCATCTCGCTGATCGTTTCACGACCCGCTCGCGCGGCGGTAGCACCAACCCGGCCGCAGTAGAAACGGCCGGGTAAACGTTAAGCCGGCATCGCGTCGATGTCGGCTCGATTGAAAAATCGGCCGTGGGCGATCGCCGAAGCGAAGTTTGCTGCAATGCCGTTTTGCACGGCGGCGGCGTTGCCGACGATCACCCCGAGTTCTTTAGCGGCGGCGGGGTCGCCGCCGCTTAAGCCGGCGCTTTCCAGCATTGCGACACCGTCGCCGGAGGCGCAGATCGGCTTCGCATGTTTATATTGCTCCCGAACGAACAGCAGCGCCGCGCCCATTTTAGTCAACGCTTTGACGCTCTGCGCACCGCCCGGAACGAAGACGGCATCCCATAGGACTGACGGTTCTCCTACGATGCGGTAATCGACGGCAAGCGTGCCGCCGTTCGCGCCGCTGAGATGACCCAGACGTGACGACAGCACGGCTACTTTGGCACCTTGCGCTTGCAGGGCTTTCCCGACCGCTTCGGCATCCGCGATATTGACGCCGTCGGCAGCCAAGATCGCGACTTTGCGAGTCGCTATCGACGGCTTCTTGGGAGAAGCGATGATGCTCAGCGCGGGCGACGGGTGAACTGCGCCCGTTCGAGTGCCGTTGCTCACGCCGGCACGAGCGTTCGCCGTAAAGCCGAGGTCGGCGGCGACCCGCTCGGCGAGCGTCGCATCGACGAGCGCAAGATTACCGACCATCCGTTCGCGGATCTCGGGAATCTGCACCTTGGCGAGTTCGAAACGGAACGCATCGACGATGTGGTCCTGCTCGGGCTTAGTTTGACTTTTCCAAAACAACAGCGCTTGTGTGAAATGATCTTTGAAAGACTCGCTGCGCGCGCGCCGCTTTTGACCGGACAGCATTTCGGGATACGTGTCGAACCCTTGCTGCGGGACTTCATGCGGCGAGTTGCCGTTGATCGAGTTCGGATAGTATGCTACCCGGCCGACGTCGATCGGGCGCCGAAACTTCGCATCGCGTTGATTGTTCGAGAACGGACACACGGGCCGGTTGATCGGAATGTCGTTGAAGTTTGGACTACCCAAACGCGAGAGCTGCGTATCGAGATATGAGAACGTCCGACCTTGGAGCAAAGGATCGTCCGAGAAATCGATGCCCGGCACGATATGCGTCGTGCAGAAAGCGACCTGTTCCGTCTCGGCAAAATAATTGTCTACGTTTCGGTCGAGCGTCATTTTCCCGACGCGCTGCACGGGAACGAGTTCCTCCGGGACGAGTTTGGTCGCATCAAGGACGTCGAACGCAAACTTCTCGGCTTGGGCTTCACTGAAGATTTGCAGCCCGAGTTCCCACTCTGGGAACGCGCCATCCCCAATCGCGTCCCACAAGTCGCGCCGGTGGAAATCCGGATCCCGGCCCGCAATCTTTTGTGCCTCGTCCCACACGAGCGAGTGTAAGCCAAGCAGCGGCTTCCAATGCCACTTCACGAAATGCGAGGTGCCATGTGCGTTGACCAGACGGAAGGTATGGACGCCGAAGCCCTCCATCATACGGAATGAACGAGGAATGGCGCGATCCGACATTAGCCACAGCATCATGTGCGTCGATTCGGGCGTAAGCGATACGAAGTCGTAGAGCGTATCGTGCGCCGAGGAGGCCTGCGGGATCTCGCGATCCGGTTCCGGCTTAACCGCGTGCACGAAATCTGGAAACTTGATCGCGTCCTGAATGAAAAATACCGGCATGTTGTTGCCGACGAGGTCGAAGTTGCCCTCCTGCGTATAAAACTTGACGGCGAATCCTCGAACGTCGCGAGCGGTGTCCGCCGATCCGCGAGAACCCCCGACCGTCGAGAACCGAACAAATACCGGCGTCTTGGCCCCCGGGTCGTTGAGGAAATGCGCCTTCGAATATTGACCGAGCGATTTGTAAACCTGAAAGTAACCGTGAGCTGCGGCACCGCGCGCATGCACGACGCGCTCCGGGATGCGCTCGTGATCGAAGTGCATGATCTTTTCGCGGAAGAACGAGTCTTCCAGCAACGTCGGACCACGCTGCCCGCCGCGTAACGAGTTCTGGTCGCCCGCGATCTTTACGCCGGTGTTGCTCGTCAACGGTTTGTCGGCCGTCGTCGAGCGGTCTGCATTGAGAGCCACGACTTTAGCCGTGGCGTCGTCGGGATGAGGGCCGCGCACATTGCTGTGTAGCGCTAAGGTCGAGTCTTTGTCCATTGGCTCCTACGTCCTCATTTTCATTGGGCGACTGTCCTTTAAAGACTGAATCAAGATGAAAGAGATTACAGACGGGCACCACGTGAGCGCGACACGGAGCGAGGCCGGAAAAACCTGGCTCGGTGACTAGCGTAACCCTACCTCGTGGCGAAAGCTGGTATAGTACGTTTAGTCGGTGCATGTTCCATGCCGGTTACCGTCGCTGGCAAAGCTCGGCATGTTCAGCCTGATAGACTGAGGCGTGCGCCGCTCCATCCCGAGCAGCGTTACTTTTCTCATTCCACTGAAATGCGAACCTACGACGGCGATAGACAGCAACGCAGAGCGGCTTCACTCTGTAAGCTTTCGACCTATGGCTCTAGCGCCGCGCGCCGCAGCGCGTCTTCGTCGTCTCACGGTCCGCATTCGAGCAGTATCAGGCGCCACGCTTATAAGGACGACGCGCCTGAAAGATTCCCACGGCTACATGAGTTTGACGTCCATACGATTGAGTCCCGCGCGGATTTCGTGCGCCAGTTCGATTGCGTTTCCGGTCTTGAATTGATGGGAGAAGAACAGTTGTGGATACTCGGCCGTCTCTTGGTTATACAGGCAGCCGATGTCCCATCCTTGTCGCCGCATAACGCCCACGACGTTCTGTATCTCCGATGCGATCATGCCGAAGTCCGGCGCTGCCGCAGCGTTCTGACCACCGCCGAACGGCTGAAAAGAAATTGACGTCTCGAGGTTAAGATACGGATTGATACGAATACCGCCGAGCGAGATCGCATCCTCACGGGGCACGCTGAAGTTGACTATTCCGTCGGCGCCAATTGATGGTTTGGCACCGATGATCTTTCCCAGCTGGTCTGCGGGCAGCGGCGTTGTGGGTTTCGTCGGGCTGGTTTGCGGGAAGGGTGTCGACGTCACGTTGAGAGCCGCTTTAACTCCCCTTGCGATCTGTATAGGATCGCCGACGGCACGGAAATGAATAAACCACACGAGCGGAGAGAAATCGTAAAAGTGTTGGTGCTCGGCCTGAAAGACGAGATTGTGCAGCAGAAGCTGATCGATGAACGGGTCGATCTCACTGCCTTTGAGCGCGAGGTCCGAGTTCATCACCGCGTGGCCGCCGAGGTCTTGAAAGACGAGATTTCCACTGATCTCGAACGCCGGCTTGATGGGAACGCCGTGCAAGCTCACATTAAGAATGTCGTTGCGGTCGATCTCGATCGAGAAAACTCCGTTCGAAAGCATCCCTTGCGCCCCAATAATTCGCTCGATCTCTTTTATTGTTTGCGGTATCGTCAGCGCCGTACGAGCGCCGGCTGTCTGCGCCTGTCCAGTTGCCACGCCAAGCGAGGCTGCCGCCACAAGGCCGCCGGCGAAGCTTCCTCCGATCGCAAGCGCGCGACGTCGGTTCATGCGGGTCATATGATCATCTTGCATCGGAGCGGTCCCTCTGAGCCTATGGCTCGGTGCGATTGGGCTTAAATACCGTGATCCTATTGCGGACGACATAGAAGACGTGACCCGCATGGTCGTAGGCGGATAGGTGCTTGGGCGTAGCTGTTGTGTTTGAACCGGATTCTCGTCTAAGACGGAGCGACTTGCGTAACGAGCAACAATGCGGCGCGTGCGCGTGGCAGTGAGACAAGTAGTGTCCCGACCCGTAAATCGCATGACAGTCGCTCCGCGCTCGTCCGCCGTCGCTGCGTCGCTTATCGCTTAAAGTGCGCTGCAATTGTGCGCTCTTCGCTCCTCGCGACGACGAAAAATCGCCGTCGCTTTGTGTCATGCGATTTACGGGTCGGCGCACTAGCGCCTCTGCTAATGGGATACGCGTTCGGCAAGCGGGCCCAAAAGGCGGAAGCATTATTCTTTCCCTGCGTTATCTGACCTCAGACCGCCGCACATCAAACAGGGATCGGCAGTCGCTGGTCGGAGCATAGAGCTCGATATGACCGGCAACGCTTCCTGTAGCTAAGCTGCCCACAACGTCTCGACGACATCTCGTTGCGATTGTAAGTATTAAAGCCGCCGAAAGAATAGTCCATTTGAACCTCGCATTTAACGTTGCAACGACGCCGCATGTTTGAATAAAGGTTGTCAGAGCGCAATGGCTTGCGCCAGGACACGGAAATGACTTCGCGGTTGCCTTGAGAGAAATCTCAGCCGTCTTGCGGTCATCGAAGTAACGAGGTGTCGATGCGGCGATGCTATCACAGAGACGACACGAAAGTAGGTACAAAGCGTACCGAAACCTCGGTGAATCGGCTTAATCGTCTTTTCCGTTATATATAGACTGCGTCGTACGCGTCAATAACGGCGGCATTCCGGGAGTTCCAGATCGTGCGCTCGACGATCTGGGCAGCGAGTCGCCCGCGCGTCCTTTTAGGCCGTAGACGTGGAATCTGATAGGACAAGGAGCGGGGCAGAAGTAAAGCATCTGAAGCAAGCGTTCAGGCGCTCTAATGCTTGCGGGACTGCCGGGCGTATGATGGAGCAAAATCGCCGACAGCTGCTTTGCCTGCCACCAGAACTGCCGGTCAGTGGGCATTTGTGACCGGGGCAGTCGTCCGCGTGTCGAAAAAAGGGCAGCCGTTTCATGTCGGGAGCGCCATCCGACCGCGATCCGGGCTGTATCAGATAGGTGCTACGTGCTAGGATATGCCTACGCACTCTTAGTTTAGGGGTCGCGGGTAGTGGATTCATTTACGATGTCAGCGAAGCAACCGTGGGAAACTTTGTACGCAAGCTCCGGTAGTTGCGCCCGAAGCTGCCGCCGTCTAATCTTCGGAAGCGCGTTGATGCGAGCGTCGCTCGGTTCTGCCGCGGACGATATTGGCACGGCGTTGACCCCGCAACGTAAGCCGCGACGACCTGCATGATCCATATCGAGAACGACGAGGCTTTCCCGGTATTGGCGATCCTCGGCGAAGTTGACCTGGCGAGCGTCGAGCAACTGAACGCATCCCTTTTAGCGTGCGCCTCTGCGCCGGTCCTCGTCGTCTCACTCGAGAGAGCGGAGTTTATTGATTCGACGGTTCTCGAATCACTTATAAGGTGTCACGGGAGCCGTAATGGACGACTCGTTATCGTTTTGCCGGAGGGCTCCCGCGTCTTTCGGCTGTTCAAAGTCACGAATCTCGTCGACTATTTCTCGCTCGCAGGCAGCCGTTCTGAGGCTTTTCAGCGGGCCGCGACACTTCGGGACCTTGCAGCAGCTTCATTCTCCAGGGACGGAGTAAAGACGCCGCAGGCTCGAAGTTAGCCTGAGAAACGAGCCTGTACCTAGGCGGGCGCATTCGCAATTACTCCCGTTGACTGTTTACCGTCACGCTTTGCGCCGCTAGCGACGGAATCGGCCAAGCGGCCGTAGCGGCGAATTTGTGAGATGGCTTACCACTTTTTTGAGTAAAGGCTGTTAGTGTTAGGCTGATTCGTCCGTAAAGGCCACCTCGCCGAGGCGACCCGGTGACCTGTGCTGTTCAACCACGCCCGTTTTCTGGGGAACACCGTCTCAGTCTTAAGGAAGGTGTCATATCATGTGGCAGCGCGGCAGCTATCGGCGAGACTTCCCGTTTGCGCGAGTCGGGTCGATGGCAAAGCCGCGTAAAAGCGACTGGCGGGACTTACCGTAAACCTCATGAACGGATATTGCGGCGGCCCATGTCTATCAGTGCAAAGACTTTGAAATGGAACGCTTTGCGGTTCAAGGACGATGCATGTTTTACCGTATGGGCTGCGAGTGCGTGAAATGAAACGTCGTAGACGACGGGGAGTTTTGTTGAGCAGCCGCGGTCTTACCCGCGTGCACGACGGCCAGCGCCGCCTCGCGCGCGAACATGACGCTATTCGCGTTTCGCAGGAGGCTTTGAGCACGGTCGTCGGCGTCTCGACCAGGACGCTCGCGCGCATCATGAGACGTGAATCACCCGTCGACCTCCGTACGCTTGAGGCGCTCTTCTCTGCATTACGCCTCGCAATCGACCAAACCGATTATGTTTACGCAGAAGCGTCGGCGCGAAACCCGATGCACGACTTTCCTCAGCGCTTTTCAACCCTGATTGGGCGCGATGAACTGATCGCTCGGCTTGAGCAACTTCTCATCACGTCGCGCCTCCTTACCTTGACGGGCACCGGCGGGATCGGAAAGACACGCGTCGCTCTCGAACTTGCTCTGCGTCAAAGAACCGCCTGTCAAAATAGGCTTTGGTTTGTCGCTCTCGCGAACGTGGATCCGGTCGAGAGCGTAGCGAGCATAACCACGGCATTCGGAATTATGGTCGAGCGGCCCGCAATGCTGACGACCATTCGAGAGCAGCTCAACGAAGAGCCGGGACTACTCGTGTTGGATAGTTGCGAACCTCACGTGGCAGTGCTCGGTCCTTTCGTCATAACTCTTCTGCGAGCGTGCCCGTCATTGCGAGTGATTGCGACGAGCCGGGAACCGCTAGGCGTCGAAGGGGAGCGCATCTTCCGGGTATCGCCTCTGGCGATTCCAGAGACCGACGCGGGAATCACGGCGGCTCGGGCACTGCAATATTCGGCGATCGCCTTGTTCGAGCAGCGCGCCGGCGGCCACAAGGAGAGCTTCGTTTTCGACGATCGTATCGCGCCCGTCGTGAGCGAAATCGTGCGCCGGCTCGACGGGCTTCCGCTTGGCATAGAACTCGCCGCTGCTCGGGTCGGGGTCATGTCGGTCGAAGACTTGTTGCAGCACGTGCGCGGCTGCGTGAGCAGCTTAGTTGCGGATGGCACCCAACAGGATCCGCGACATCGGTCTCTGACGACGCTCGTGGACTGGAGTTTCGATCGCCTATCAGAACGCGAACGGCTCGTATGCCGCAGGGCGTCCACGTTTTCCGGAACCGCCGACGTTGCGGCGTTACAAGCCGTATGCGGTGACGAGCTTCCACCCGAGGTGGTACTGAACGTGGTTTCTCAACTCGTTCGGAAATCGCTCCTGGAAGTCGATACGCGCACCGGGGGAACGCGATACTTCTTTCTGGATACCGTTCGCGAATGCGCTCGGGATCGCTTAGACCGATCGAGCGACTCTGCTTTCGCCCGCTGGCTTCACGCTCTATATTACGCACGTCTTAGCGGCGAGGTAATGAAGTCTTTCGAAGCCGACGATCAGATTGTGGCTCTTCGATCCATGACGCGGGACTATGCAAATGTCCGCGCAGCCTTGGAATGGTCCTTCGCGCTGAGCCACAACGAGCACATCGGATCGCTCTTGGTGTCGGAATTGCCCGAATATTGGGATGCTCGTGGGCAATACCGAGAAGGAGAAGCCTGGATACGGCGCGCCCTCGAGACGAACGCAATGCTTCTCACTGCGGGCACGTCTGCGAAGCTGCTCGAGGGCCTGAGTCTTCTGCTCTTTAGACAAGCGCGGCTTGAAGAAGCTTCCCGGACCGCAAGTGAGAGCCTGGCCGCCTTTCGTGAAGTTGCAGATGACGTTGGCCTTTGCCGTGCACGGAATCTCCTGGGCGTTATCGCTCTCGAAGCGGGTGATGCGGAGTACGCTCGCGCCCAGTTTTTAACGAACCTTGCTATGGGCGAAACGCTTCACAACGCCCGCATCCGGATTGTAGCGCTCAATAATGTGGGTCGTATTGAGGCGGAAGTCGACCGTGATGCGGCGGGTTCTCTGCGCCGCTTTCAGAAAAGTCTCGACTTAGCGACCCGCATCGGGCTTCAAACGATGGTCGCAATGGCGCTCCGGAACATAGCAGAGACGCATGCGGAGCTCGGCGACCTACAGCTTGCCCTCATCTATAGCGAACGTGGTATGCAAGCGTCTCGTAGTTTAGAGAATGATGCGCTGTACTGTATACAGGCGATGCAGACGGCAACGTACCGCATAAGAGCATTGGGATATCAACGCGCGATCGGCGACTTGAGGACCGCCCTAGATGCTATCGCAACAGATCCTTACCGGACTGAACTGTGCGGTCAGCTCGATACCATCGCGCAAATGCTCATTGAAGGTGACGAACCGGCCCGAGGTGTCATGCTGCTGGGAGCAGCTGCAGCACAACGCGCGCGCACGCAAACGGTAAGGGGTTCAGCCGCCGAAGTGCGATGTCGGCTCATGGAAGATATGGCTCGAAGGGAGCTCGGTGAAGCGACTTACGACGAGATCGAGGCGTTCGCCGCCGAGTTACCGCTCGAAGCGGCTTTCCGTGCCGCTCTTCTTATCCCCGGTTCGCTGTTCCGAGCGGGAGCCGTCTTCCACCTCAGTCACGGAGCGGCATCAGACGAGCTGCCGGAATCCTTCGCTACGGCTACGAAAAGCCGCGCGTCGCCGAATGGTCATGCCCGGGCATGAAACGTACGCCGCGGGTCACGGCTTCGGCTTGCGCGGAGCGATCCGCGTTACTACCGCCGGCTCGAAGCCGACGTTAATCGCTGCGAGGGCTCGTGTTTGCGCGAATACATATATGAAGACGATGAGAAGCGTCGAGACGATCGCGACGCTGATCGTCAGATCCGAAGCCGGTGATCGCCAACCCAACACTTGCGCGAGCTCGTATGCGGCGACGGCTAAGGCCACGATCGTCACGGAGTATAGCCAAATGCGCATCGTCGACGCTCGCAGACTGGAACGGTCCGATACCAATCGATGAACAATAACGCTATCGAGGGTATCGGTGCAAAGCATGCCTAAGCAAAACATGGCGCCGACACAGATCGCTCCGAGAATTCCCGAACGGGCGCCGAACGCGACGGTATAGGTTGCAATTTGGCTCGAGGTTTCGAATCCGAAGCCAAATAGAAGTCCGACGGGAATCGCGACGAAGGGGCTGGTCGCGTCGCGTAATTTGCGCGGTAGCAAACGTGTTTTGACACCCAGCGGACGTGACTCGCCGTCTCTGAGTTGACGGATGTTGAGGCAAGCGATGAGTACCAAGACGGCGATGCTGACCCACGTTCCGATCGTCTCGATCAGCAGTCCGTAGGTTCCGAGGCGGGTCCCGAGCAGGCCGACGAGTGCAGCGATCGCCAGCACCATGACGGAGTGGCCGCCGGCAAAAAGTGAACCGCAAAAGCGGCTGAGTCGAGGACGGCGGTCAAATGTGTTGCGTGTCAAGTTGTCGATCGCGGCCAGATGGTCGGGATCCGCACCGTGACGTAAGCCGAGGGCAAACACGGCAAAGGCGCTGGCGCCGATCATGCCGCGCCCAAGTGCCGATGTGCCAATGGATGTGACGTTGCGTAGCCCGCGATTGCGAGCGCGACGATGCCCGTTACGGCGATCGGCGAAATCGCGATCCCGCGTGCCGCAAACCCTTGCCCGACCATAAGCGCCCCGATCGCGGAGATTACGAGCGCCGATACGGCTGGTCCGTACTTGACGAAGCGTTCGAACTGCGGCTTCTCCTGGAGCCAGCTCGCGCCGCGCACGACGGCAATCCCCAGTCCCGTTAGTGTCGCAGCCAGCCCGAAGCTAAAGGCGACGATGACAAAAATGCCGTATGCGACCTGATTGAGCGCGACCGCCGCCAGCAGCACGACGAGCGCGGCTGGGCACGGTGCTATGCCGCCGCTCATTGCCGCCCATACGGTGCCGGCAAACGTTAACGGAGCGCTTCCGGGAATCACATGGGAACGCGCGTGTTCGGTGTCGTCGCGAAGGTGGGTGTGCGATAACCCATGATCATGAGCATGGCGATGCTCGGGCGCGTGCAGATGCTGGTGAGCGCCTACTCGGGACTGCGTCGTCTCATGCCCGTGCGGCCGAGCCGACGCGGATTGGCGCCGTTGAAGCTGACACTGGAGCGAACGCGCGCCGATGATGGCGATGACGATGCCGGAGCCAAGCGTAATCCACGGATAGATCGCCTCGGGAACGAAGTATCCCTTAAAGAGGTTGATCGCGATACCAAGCGCGAGCACGCCGATCGTGTGTGCCACGGTCAGCGCGCTTGCAAGAATCGTCGCCTGCTTGATGGTCGCGCGCGCTCCGACGAGCGAAATTGCCAATAGCGTTTTGCCATGCCCGGGTTCGAGTGCGTGCAGCGCTCCGAGTGCTATTGCGACAAGGAACGTCAAGATCACGAAAGACCAATCACCGGTTCCGCGAGCGAGCATGTCGGAAAGCTGATTGGCCCGAAGCTGCGAGACGACCGGGGCGGTCCCCGGGCTTCGGTTTACGTCGGGCGCGTCTCGAACGACGACATTTCCGCCTTTGTCTCGCTCGATCGAGACCGCCGTCGTTGCGCGCGGCGAAGCAAGCGACGCGGTCGGGTATGCACTGAGCTCGCGCGTCGGTTCGATGGCCGGCGCAACGACGATGTCGTGCCAGCCTAGTCGCTCGGGAAACGTCGTATCTCGATAGGTGATGGAACGGTTCATCGCAGCCGCTCCGAAGAGGCTCGCGTGCGCGTTGACGACGAGATACAGCGTCGGCAAGCCACCTGCTCCACGCCGCGTGACGGCTCGAGCGCCATCGATATCGAGGCGTTGCCGGGCACCTGCGACGTTGAGTTGCAGCTGCGGGAGAAGGACCGCAGCTTCGTTGTGGGCCCAACGTATGAGCTGCTTCTGATTCATCTTCCCGTCTGGCGCGGCTTCGCGCATGACTTGATATGTCGGGATCTCGGCCATATCCAAGACGTAACGAAGCTCAACGCGACGAGCCTCGATCACGAGCTTGGTCAGGTGATTGATCGTAAAATTACCCAGCGGATGCGCGGAAAGCGGCAGAGCCACGCCGAGCAGTAGCATGGTGAAGACGGTTATTAAGCGGAGTCCAATCATCTCAACGTACCCTAACGCCCAATGGGAAGATCGATTCTACCAGCGTCGTGGCCGGGCGGCGACGGCTCGTTAAGAGATGCTGCACCTTGAACCGCTGGTACCGACGATAGCGCCAATCGTCCCAACTTCGCAACGGTAAAGTTCGGACATTTAGGGAGCCCTTAAGTGTCCTTAACAGCGCCTAGCTACGAGTCGCCGCCTTGACTACAATAACGCGGCAGCACGGCACTTTCAAACATCGGTTCGTTGACAAGTCCTGCGTTGCGCAACATGAAGCGCGTTCCGTTGGTTTCGGTCCGCCGCTTGCGGTCGCATTGAGGCAGTCAGAGGGATTTTTCGCTCTCTGAGGCGGCAGTCCGGCCCGGATACACCTTGCTTGGGGAGGCTATGATTTCTACTAGGTATGCTAGGCCGATACTCGCTGCGTTTACGCTAAGCGCTGCACTCGGCGTGTGGTTGGCGCCGCCGGCGCCGACCATAGCGTCCAACCACATCGACTCACCGCTCACGACGCAGGATCGGGGCGCCAATATCGCCGACCACTGGGCGTTTCTCGATCCCAACGACAACTCGAAACTCGTGTTGATTCTGAGCACGCAAGGGTTCATCGTTTCGAGCGAACACTTCGGAATGGGGATCTTCGATTCGAATCAACGCTATCGTTGGGAAGTCGAAAACACGGGCGATGTCAAGCCCGACGCGTACATCGACGTGTATTACTCGCCGGGGCTCGGTCACCTGACGCCCCAGACCGCGACCATCGTTCTGCCGAACGGGCATCGGTTTACCGCCCCGACGACCGTTGCGGTGCAGACGCGTCATCCCAACCCGCCGCTGATCACGACCGATGCGGCGACCGGGGTGCGCTTTTTTGCCGGCGTAATGGACGATCCGTTCTTCCTGGATGATACGGGCGCCAATCTCTTCGGTGCCTCATCGGTCATGCACCCCGGGCATCCGGACAAGTCGTTGTTAGGGCTGCGCCAAGGCCGGAACACGTATGCCGGTTTCAATACCATGATCACGGCCATCGAGTTGCCGGTGAGCATGGTCAAGGGTAAGGGCGACGTGATCGGCATTCACGCGGTGACGCAGCGTCAGCGTTCGCAGAGTCTGCGCGCCGACGGGCAAATCTTCGGCTCGGGCGACGCCCAAACGGTAGACCGGGAGGGAGTGCCCTTTGTCAACAACCTGACGATTCCGCCGCCGCTGAAAAATCGCTTCGGGACGTCGAATACGCTCGAAGACGCGCGCGGCACGTTCCGGCCGGCGATCATAGCATCGCTCAAAGCGTTCGGGACGAACGACGCCTACATCGAGAAAATCTTGGATCTCTTCCAAGAGCATGGCGATTTTCTGCGGCTCAACGTGAAAGTGCCCAACACCGGATCCGGCGGCGGCACCAATGCGAACGGCGGGTATCTTCATAGCGGCGGCCGGCGTCTGCAGGACGACGTCGTCACCGAGACGTTCACGCTGGTCAACAACGGTGTCCGGCTGACCGATAACGTGTTGCACGACGAGCAGCCGTTTCGGAACGTCTTTCCGTTCGTCGCCGATCCCAACCAGCCATACCCGCCCGGTCACGAGCCCTCCAACATGATGCAGTAGGTCAGGCTCGAGCCCAAGCATGCTGGTGCCGCGCGGCACCGCTCCCCGACGCGCGCCGTCCCACTGCCAAGCGGGATGGCGCGCGCATCCTGGATCGTGGCCGTTGACGCGAGAGCGTATTGAGGTGGACACATGACCCTCTTAGGCAGCCTCAAGACATCGTTCACTCGCCGCGCGGCTGTGTTCTTGGTCCTGGCGTGTCTGGTGGTGGCAGGCAGCCGTTGGAGCGGGCTGCGGGCTGCGTGGCACGAACGTTCTCCCGCAACGCTCCCCGAGCAGCAGTCCGCTTCGGACGAAGCTGCGCGATCGCGTGAGCTCATCGGTTTTTACGAACGCCGCTTGCACAGCGATCCCGGCGAGGCGGACGTTTCCGCGCGACTGGCCGGCCTCTATCTGCAGCGGCTGCGCGAAACGGGCGCCCTCGAGGATCTCGGCCTGGCGCTACGCGCCGCAAAGACCTCGCTTGCGATCGTTCCGGCAGTGCGCAATACGAACGCCTTGAGCGCACTGGCACTGGCCGAATTCGCAGCGCATGAATTTGGGCCGGCGCGCGATCACGCACGGCAACTGGCCCGGCTCGATGACACGGGCACGCCGTACGCGATCCTGGGCGACGCGCTCGCCGAGCTCGGCGACTATGGGGCAGCCGAGCGGGCTTACGCGTACATGCAACGGCGCAGCGAGCCGGGGAACGAAAACGTTGCGACGCGCATGGCCCGGTTGGCGCAGCTGCACGGGGATAACGCGCGGGCGGCGTATCAGTTCGCGAAGGCGCTCGCGCTCGAGCTCAGGCGCAGCGAACCGTCGCGCGAACGAATCGCCTGGTTTCATTGGCAGCTCGGCGATACCGCTTTCTTCAGCGGAGACATGCGCGGTGCGCAAACGCATTATGACGACGCGCTAGCGGCGTATCCCAACTATTTCCGGGCGCTGGCGTCGCTCGGCCGGCTCGACGCCGCCCGCGGCGATTATTTACAGGCCATACGACAGTACGAGGCGGCCGTCGCTCTGCTGCCCGATCCGACATTCGAAGCCGAACTCGGCGACGTTTATCTGTTGGCCGGCCGCAAGAACGAAGCTCGAACGCAATACGAGCTCGTCGAGTTTATCGGACACCTCAGCCGGCTCAGCGGCGTCATGTATAACCGCCAACTTGCCATGTTCTACGCCGACCACGACGTGAAGGCGCAGGAAGCGTATCAGGCTGCCAAACGTGAATACCGAATCCGGCGCGATATCCTGGGCGCCGACGCTTTGGCCTGGACGGCGCTCAAAGCGGGGAACCTTGGGGAGGCGCAAAGGGCGATGCGCGCTGCGCTCCGGCTCGGGACGGTCGACCCGAGGCTCTTCTACCACGCAGGTATGATCGCGGGCGCGGCCGGGAAACACGCTTTGGCCCGGACGTACCTCGAACGCGCGCTTACTCTTAATCCGCAGTTCGATCCGGTGCAAGCGAACGTAGCGCGCGCTGCACTGGCTAGATAAGCACGTAAGCTCATGCATTGCCTATCGTCACTCGGCGTCTATTCGGTAACGCAATTAGAAGTTGAAAGCAATTATGTTGCTGATCGAGTAAGCCCACGTAGCGATTCAGGCTCACTGCGGGCGGTATAGAGCCGCTCGACGCGCTGCGTGGCTTGCTCGAAACGGATATTGAAACGTCTCCGAGGCCGCACGTTCGAGACGGCTGCTAAACGCGTTTGCGATGATGGAGCGCGAACGAGTTACCATCGGGATCGAAGCACCAGGCGGTCGTGCAAGCGTCGCCATCTTCGTTCAGAACGGGCGTGGCGCCCAGATGAACTGCGCGAGCTAGCCCAGCGCTCACGTCGTCGAAGGCAAACATAACGCCACCGGCGGGTTGCCAACCGTCGGGGGGAGCCATTGAGATGCCGAACGTGCTTTTGTCGTCGAGATCGAATTCGGCGTACTGCTCGTTACCGCGCGACGGTTGAACTCCAAGTAACGCGGCGTAAAAAGCGACTGCGAGCCGCACATCTTTCGAAAGGTAGAAGTGGGCGTCGATTCCCGTGGCGCCGGTGGCTGTTTGCATCGTTCGTCTCCTACGTGCCGTCGAGCCTGTTATTTGCTAGGCTGCGATCGTTCCCGAATAAGGATTGCTCAAGAGGTAGTTCCGTTGTCTTGACGTGCCGTCGTAAAGCTACGCTCATCTTGCAAGCGCGAGTATATCGGCGCCACTCCACGGTGTTTCGGAGGGGCTTCCGGCTGCCAAACGACTGCGGCCCCAACCTCCGACACGGACGTACTCGAGCAAACCGGGCACGGTGCCGAGCGCAACGGTACCGGCACCGGCGAGTACGACGATACCGTGCTTACCGCCTAGCGCGCCCGCGTGCACGATCTCCGCGTGGTGCATCACGGCCAGGCGTTCTGCGATTCCATCGAGTGCGAAGAACCGCGCCGCCTCTTCGTCGTACCCGGCCAGTCCGATGACGAGAGCGTCAAACGGCGGGACATCGAAGATGCCTGCGGCCGAGCGTGCGGCATCGAGCGAGTGTAGAATGACTGCTTGCCGACCGCTTGGGTCTTGCGTTTCACCGGCAAGATGCCCCGCAGGAACGGTCGCACGTCCGAGCACACGTCCCGTCTCGTCGGCGATGGCAGCAACCGTCGAACTCGGGTCGCTGTCGACTCCCGCGATCAACCGCATGGCTTGCAAACAGCAGCATCGGATCGAGCGCTCGTCTCGCACGGTTCGGAAACGGAATTACCTCCGCCGCACGCGAGCCGGCTGCGGGCGTAGCCTAGTAGCCGGCTCAGGCGAATGTCGCGGCGTCGTCGGCTTCGAGCAAGTCGAAGGTCGTGGTTATTTCAGGACGGCCACGCAGCAGCGGATGGCGCTCGGCGACGAAAGCGTAGTGTTCGGCCGTTAAGCCGTCGATCCGCGAGCCTTCGAGCTTACGGTTCACTTCATCGATCAGCGCGGGATCGGTGCGCTCGCGCAACCACGCCGCGACCTCTTCGTCGTCGCGCGCGGCGGCGACGACGGACCGCAGCTCGTCGACATCGAGCCCGAGCTTGTGCAACACATATCCGCTCACGGTGCGCGGACCGTCGACAACGTATACGCCGACGTCGCCTCCGGGAAGCTGCGCGCGCAGCTTATCGACCGTGCGAGCGAGAAACATACAGCCTATCAGCCGTTCGCGTGGTCCTCGCGGCGGTCGGCTGCTAAGATCGAGCGGTTCCATCCCACCCGCTTCTGCATCGGCGCGGACGAACGCTGCCGCCGCACCGGCATTCGCTATGTATTCCTCCGGAAGACCCGTCCTTCGCAAGCCGGGTGGTCGTATTTCCGCGCTATCCACTTCGAACGTCCAGTCGGACCGCGTACTCGGGAGGCAAGCGGCGCCACGTGCTGGACTCGTCCGGATCGGCAATTGGAGGTTCCACGTCGGCAGATCGGTATTTCAAGGTAAGGTTCTCTCCGTCGCGCCGTCGGTCGCGCGCCGAAAGACTCGCCGTCACCCATCCTCACTGACCTTCACCGCCGCACGCTCATGCCAAGGGTTATCGCAGCTGCTTCCTCCTCACGGCATCGCAACTGAATCTCGACGCGACTCGCCCGCGTTGGTACGTGATGTGCACCCCACGGCGACTTCTGTCCCGACGCGACTGCTTTCGCTTGCAACCGCCGTTCCGCCTTACGTTATCGACCAACCGCGTGCGGCCGAGTTTGCCTCGGCGGTTTTCGGCGAGCGAATGAAAGACTTCGTAGCGTTATCTAAAATATTCGCGTCGACCGGAATCGAGCGACGGTATTCGGTCGAACCGTTCGCTTGGTTCGAACAGTCGCACGATTGGCCGGATCGCACGCTGGCGTACTTAAACGGCGCGATGTCGCTGTTCTGCAACGTCGTAGCGAAGGCTCTCGCGAGTGCCGGACTCGATCCGAGCGAGATCGACACCGTCGTCACTGCGTCGTCGACCGGTATCGCGACACCAAGTCTCGAGTCGCGCGTTCTACCACGACTCGGCTTCCGCAGCGATGTTCGGCGTGTGCCCGTCTTCGGCCTCGGTTGCGCGGCAGGCGTTACGGGGACGGCGATCGCGTCGCGCCTTGCGGCGAGCGAACCGGGGGCCAACGTGCTCTTGGTGAATGTAGAATTATGTACCCTAGCGTTTCGCCGCGACCGGGCGACGAAGGCCGATATCGTCGCGACGGCGCTATTCGGTGATGGAGCGGCGGCGGCAATATTTCGCAGCAGTCACGAGGTTGCGGGGATCGCGACGGTGATCGGCTCGACGGAACACCTGTGGGCGAAATCGATCGACATCATGGGCTGGTCTACCGATCCAACGGGTCTCGGCGTCATTCTTTCTCGATCGCTACCGGCTTTCATCGCCAAAAACTACCGCACCGAATTCGAGCGCGCAATGGAGCGGCTCGCGCTCGATCCGTCAAAGATCGCCCGCGTCATCGCGCATCCGGGCGGAACCAAAGTCCTCGAATCGATCGAAGCGGCTCTCGAGTTGCAAACCGGCGCGCTCGACGTCGAGCGAACGATCATGCGTGATTTCGGGAACATGTCTTCGCCGACCGTATTGTTCGTACTCGAGCGCGCCCTTGCCGCCGGCGTTCGCGGGACATCGGTGCTTGCAGCGATGGGGCCTGGCTTTACGGCAAGCTTCGTGAGGCTCGAGATTGCCTAGCGGGGCGTTGCTGCTCACATTTCTGACACTACAGCGCCTCACGGAACTGCAGATCGCGCAACGTCACACGCGCGCGCTTTTGGCACGCGGTGCCTACGAGTGCGGTGCGGAGCACTATCCCATCATGGTGGCATTCCACGCGAGTTGGCTTTGCTCGCTCTGGTATTTTGGCTGGGACCACCGCGTCACGCCGCTCTTTGTTTGGCTGTTCGTCATCTTGCAATTCGGACGCGTTTGGGTATTGAGGACGCTCGGCGAGCGCTGGACCACGCGTATCATTATCCTGCCGAGTGCCGCACCCATCGTCAGCGGTCCGTTTCGCTTCGTGCGGCATCCGAACTATCTGATCGTCGCGGCAGAACTGCCGTGCGTATCGCTGGCACTCGGTCTCGCATGGCACGCGATGTTGTTCGGCGCGCTCAATATCGCGCTCATCGGCTGGCGCATACGCTCCGAAAACGCAGCCTTTACCGCAACCAGGCGTCCACGATAGCGACCAACTGCCGGACGTGGCTCGGGTTTAACGTGCCGTGCGCCGGTACGTCCCGGCGACCCGACACTCGACTCTCTGCCGGTCGTTAATAGCGTCCGGTGGGCCGAGACGCTCGAGCGCGCTCTACCAACTTGTTTCGAGATGACGGAGCTCGAAATAGCGTTGTACCAGTGCTTCGTGGTCGAGTTCCGCTTGATTCTTCGAAGTTTGTTGTTTTTGACTGCGCGAAGTACCGATGGCGACTTGCGCTCGACCTTGCGAAGCTTGCTGTTTTTCTTTTGGCTTGGTGCTCGACTCGGAGACGTTTGTCGGGTCTGCAGCCGTCCTGGAAGTAGCCGGAGCCGTTCGAGCGGAGGCGGCTGAACCGGAAGAAACGATGCTGGAAAGGAAAAGGGCAGCGATGGCGAGCGGTCTCGCGATACGAAGATACGCGTTCACGGTAGGCTTCCTTTTGATCCGAAGCCGTTAGGCTCGGCCGGTTGTAGTGGACGTCATTATCTCGTGCCACCACCCAGGAACCCAGAGACATCCGTACTTTTATACGTACTTCTTATGCGTACTGTTGATCCGTAAGGAAGCGATAGTATGGCGCGAGTCGGCGCTCAGGGAGCTCGGTCCGCAACGGAACGCGCTCCTCGAAGTCCCGCTCCAGCACGGGCTAATCTTAGCGACTCGGGCTTATTTTGCGGCCTTCTCGACGTCCGCGAGATTGGCGTCGTTGAACGGCTCGCGCTTCGCGTAGACGATCGCTCCGCTCGCGTCACAGACGACGACCCCTGCCGTCTTCTTGTCGCCGGGCGGCACGAGGTCGCGCCAGCCAGTGCCGGTAAACGTGATCAGCACGTTGCTGTTGATTTGAGCCTTGCTGCCGACAGCCGCGCCTTCCACGACCTTGCGCACGTGGCGGCGGGCGAAGAAGGCGGTCTTGTCTGCGACGACGATCACGTAGACCGCAGCGTTCTGCACGACGTGGTGGCCGAGCAGCTTGCGCGACCACGACTTAAGGTCCCCTTCCGACTCCTTGGTGAATGCGATAAGGAGTACGAGCGGTTTGCCGGCGGCATCGGCCGGCAGGACGACATGATTACCGCCCAGCGCGTCGGCCTCGAGCCGCGGTAGAGCCGCCCCCGTCGCAGGCAACGCTGCTGCCCATGCGGTGGCGAGCGCGAGCACGAAAACGCAGTTACGAAACGGCGGACGGAACGTCATGAGCGAGCCTTTCGGCGATGGATTCGAATTCGACTGCGGACGCGCTTGCAGAGCGTGGGAGCAGCGGAGCAAGGACCAGCGAGCATGCGAGGATTCCGCCGAGCAACAGCCATGCCTCGTTAAATGCGATGGTCGCAGCCGCGCGAGCGATAATCGGTTTTACGAAGGCGATGTCGGCCGGATCGGCGCGAACGAGGTCGACGCCCGCGAGCAGTTCTTTCGGTATTCCGACGAACGCTGCCGTCCCGACGTTGCCACGCACGAGTTCGTCCAGCAAACGCTTTGCGATCGCGGGTGGCCGCACGTTGACGATGGTGTCGACGAGCCCGATACCCACGGCTCCGCCGATGTTGCGCATGAAGTTGAGCAGGCCGCTCGCGTTGGAAAGCGCCTCGCTCGGCAAACGTTCGAGCGCGACGTTCGTGATCGGCAGGATGCAGAAGAGCAGGGCGGCGCCGCGCAGGATCTGGGGAACGAGCAGTCCGGCGAAGTCGGTCGTCGGCGTTTGGAAGGCGTTGCTGAACGCCCCCGCGGCAAGCAGCGCGAAGCCCAGGGCCACGACCCAGGCCGGCGGGAGCCGGCGGTCCGCCAGCGTCGCTAGCGGCGCGGCGACGAGTTGCGAGACTCCCATCACCGTCATGATCGTGCCGATCTCGAGCGGCGTATGAAAGCGTACGAAGCCGAGGAAGAGCGGGAGTACGTACAGCGAACCGTAGAGCGCGGTTCCGAGCATGAAATTGTAAGCGCATGCGACCGCGAAGCCGAGATTGCGCAGCGGCGAAAGATCGACCAGTGGTTCGTTCGTATTCGTACAGAATCGTATGAAGGATGCGCCGGCTCCGAGCGTCGCGAAAAGCAGCGCGTAATCGCGGCCGGCCGCCCAGTGATCTTCGGGTGCTACTTTAAGCAAGGTCTGAAGGGCCGCGAGACTCACGGAGAGCGCGACGAATGCGATCGTGTCGATGGAACGCCAGGCGCTGCGGTCGGCAACGTCGATGCGGACGGTCGCTGCGACGATGGCCGCGACGGCGATCCCGGTCGGAATGTTGATCAGGAAGAGCCAATTCCAGGCGAGTCTTTCAGCAATGAATCCGCCGAGCAGCGGTCCGATCGACGGTGCGAGCATCGCGACCGCACCCGCGATCAAGATCGCACGCGCTTTCAGGTTTTTCGGGAACATCTTGTAACCGGCCGCAAAGACGGTCGGGGTAATGGCCCCCGCGAAGAAGCCTTGAAGCGTTCGCCAGAGGATCAGCATGACGAAAGTCTGCGAGAGCGCGCAGCCGAGGCTCGTCAGTACGAACCCGAGCGATGCGCTCGCGAACAGCCAACGCGTCGAGAGCGCGCGCGCCAGCCGGCCGCTGAGCGCGATCGCGATGATTTCGGTGACGAGATATCCGGTTTGAACCCAGCTCAGCTCGTCGAGCGGCGTGTGCAGCGCCATTGCGATACGCGGCAGCGCGGCCGCAACGATCTGAATGTCCAGAATCGCCATGAAGAGCCCGACGCACATCGCCGAGAAGCCGAGCCACGACCGGCTATACGTCATGAGGAAAGCGTCACGAGTTCAGCACTTCGCGACCTTTCGCCGCGAGCGCCCGCTCCGCTTTCCCAGATTGACGGAGAAAGCGCTGCGTCACGGGACGGGCGGGAAAACCTGACGCTTGATCGCATCGGGCCGCCGAGTGAGGTATTCGATCGCTAGACGTTCGGATGTCCAGGGCGGCACGGCGTCCAACGGGGACGTTCGTAAGTACTACCGGATACCGCGATGCCCGCAACCAACTGCTCACGTGCGAAAAGGCGCTTGATCGCGTTCGATAGGGCGGCTTCGTCATCTGGGTGACGCCTCTGCGAAATCGTGATACCAAATCGGCTTGCAGGGAATCGACGCTAGCCGCTGCTTTCGCGTAGCGGACTCGACTACCGAGCGTCGTTCAGTAAGCCACCTCTTCGTAACAGATCGGCTGAAGCGTTCTAGCGACCGATACTACGCACGCGCCGCTTTGCTTGACGAAGTAGCAGTTATGAGCTGATTGATTGGGGGCGAGCTTAAGGCGCGGTCGCGATCTCGCGCCCAAGGAAGACACAGATTACGAGCGCGTTGCGGATCCCCGTTCACACGTAACGATGTGTCAGCCTTTCGCACGCAACGTATTCAAATCACCCAAGCGCACCAGACTCGGCCGTGTGAAGTTCGATCTGGTCGAAGAATGCAAGCCGGAGTTCGTATGCTTCAGAGATGAACGTTGCCAATCGCTTCAGGCCTAAGCGCCGTTGGATACGGGTGGATGGAGGGTCAGCACCGGTACGGGTGATTTGCGCATGAGATCTTCGGTGAAGCTTCCGTGAACAGCCCGGTCGAAGCCGTGCCGTCCGTGCGTACCGACGATTACCGCGTCGGCGCTTTCGGCCGCGATTTCGGCGAGGATCGCTTCCAGCGGCGCTCCGACTACGAGCCTCGTACGGACGCTCCTGGCTCCCGCGGCCCGCGCTACCGTCTCTGCGTTCGTCAGTAAGAGTGCTCCATAGCGCCGCATGACTTCATACGCACCTCCGTCGTCGCAAGCATAGGGCCCGCTGAAGGCCGTAGCGCGCGCCACATCGAGGGCGTAGACGAAGACTACTTCTCCATCGCGCTGCGACGCGAGTGCGCTTGCAACGTCGATCGCAGTCTGCGATGGTTTCGAGCCATCGATCGGAACGATCAAGCGCTCAAAGGTCGTGCAGCTCGAGCGCCGCGTCGACGGCGTATCCGATTCACGTACGACGAGCACCGGGCGGCTACAAGCGCGGACGACCGCATCCGTAGTGCTATGGTCAAGAACGTGCGCAAACCCACTTATCGCGCGAGTCCCCATAACGACGAGATCGAAAGAGGGTGCTAGCCGCAGGACAACATCCTCCGCCGATCCTTCGAGTACTTGTAACGTCGCCGTACACGCCGCCTCGGTGGCGCGCGAAAGCGCGGTCCGCCCTACCTTATCGGCGTCGGGGCGCAGCGAATCGATCCAGCTCGGATCGATCGCAAGGGAGCTTCCCATCCCGAGCACGCGCATGTCCAACGCATAGCAGAAGGTAAGGTCGCCCTGGCCGGCCTGCGCGATGTCGATCGCGAAGGCGATCGCAACGCTCGATGCCGCATTGCCGTTTATCGGTACCAGAAGTCGCCGAAACAAGCCGCCGGTTATCTCCGCTGCTCGCGCTTGCGGCGACGCCTGCTGCGTCACGGTAGCGTGCATTCGCACTGTAGGGTGGCCCGCGTCAAGAGTTCGGGCCACGCAGCCGCCTCCATCGTCGATGTTTTCGTCATCGGCTCTCACCCGCTTTCACGGCGGCGGAACCTTGAGACCGTTAGTAGTGAGCACGCCGCCGGTGCTCGGAACGGCTTTCTTGTCCAGGATTTCCAGCAGCGGTTTGATGATATCGATCGGCATCGGGAACACGATCGTCGAGTTGTTTTCCCCGCCGACCTCGGTCAGCGTTTGCAGGTAGCGCAATTGCATGGCTGCCGGAACCGATCCGAGAATCTTTGCCGCGTTGACGAGCACCCCGGCGGCCTGGAACTCGGCGTCGGCATGAATGACTTTCGCGCGCCGATCGCGCTCCGCTTCTGCTTGCTTGGCGATCGCCTTCACCATATTATCGGTAAGTTGAACGTCTTTGATCTCCACGGCGCTCACTTCGATGCCCCATTCTTTGGTACGCGCATCGAGGATGTCTTGAACGGCCGTGTTGAGCTTCGTTCGCGCCGTCAACATGTCATCAAGATCGTGTTGTCCCAAAACCGAGCGTAAGGTCGTCTGTGCGAGCAGGTTCGTAGCGGTGACGAATTGTTCAACCGCTATGACGGATTTTGCGGGATCGATGACATGGAAGTAGAGAACGGCGTCGACTTTAACGGAAACGTTGTCGCGAGAGATCAGGTCTTGCCGCGGGACTTCCATAACGACGGTGCGTAAGTCAACGCGAACGATCTGCTGAAACCACGGGACGAGCATCACGAGACCCGGCCCTTTGACGTACGTGAAGCGGCCCAGTTGAAACACGACGGCGCGCTCGTATTCGCGTAGCACTTTCACGGAAGCAATGGCTAGCAGAAGCACCAAAAGTGCGAGAAATGGGCCTGCGAATCCGAAAAGCACCTAATTGACCTCTTGCAATTTGCGCGCGCCGCAGAGCGACGCCCCTCTCGAGCCTACTGCAGCCTCCAAGGAAGCGGTATCGTGGAAGATCAGGATATCCGCGCTTATTGCGTCTCGCAGACGCACCCGACACCGCAACGAAGCGGGTCGCTGGACAGGCGCTCGGCGCTCGGCGCTCGGCTAAGGTGCCATCGACGCCGAGATCGAGCCGTGGCCCAGTTTACAACGGTGCCTGCGGCATCGGCTGCGGTGCGACGAATTGCAGCAGAAGGTAAGGTGGAGCCAAAGAAAAAGTGCAAAAGCCGTGAACGCGTCACGGCTTTTGCGAAGCTTCCGGGGGATGCGCGCTCACGGAAACGTCCGTTGGCGGTAAGTGACCTAGCGGTGACTTATGTTTGCACGCTACCCATTATGTGTTGGGTGGATCTAATGCGATCAATCGGCCCTCCTTCGCTTCAAGGCCTATACTGTCTGCAGACGAGTCGAGTGTACTCTCAATTATTACACGTGTAAAGTAAAGGCTGCAAATGAGTTAGCGAGGCGTCGTGTCGCTCATCGCGCGGCGGCGCGACGCGTAGCGTCTTGAACTGCCGACTCGCTCGCTTCGGACGGTGCCGATCCATCGCCGTCGATGGCGGCACGGACAGAATTCGCTTCAACCTGTACCGCCGAGCAAGCAAGCAAAGTGCAAGCGGTCGAAGTATCGGCGGCGATGCGCACTGATTTCGGCATTGCTTGGGCTTGGGAGCGGCCGCCCGGACTTGGTCGTGCGCTTCGGTCACGGTCCGGAGATGCCGCACTCGTTACGGCGGCCGGTGCTGCGGTCATCGCCTGACGGCGCAGCATGGATGACGACGGACCTGCGACTTTCACTCTCGGACAAGTTGCGAGCTTGCCGGATCCGGCGGAAGAGAGCCGCTTTGCCGGTACCATCGTGCTTTTCACGATGGTATTGGCGTTCCGGGGCTGATATCGTGCCCCTAACCGATGGTTCCGAGCTGTGAACCGATCGTAACCTGAAACCCGAGGAGCTCATCCCATGACGACGACCGAATCGGACCACCTTGCGACTGCAGCAAGCGCACAAAAGCATCTCGAAAAGGCGGCCCACCATTATAAACAGGCTGCCCACCATTATCACGACGCGGCTCAAAAAGAAGCGCACGGTCACACTCACGAAGCGGACCATCATGTGCGTGAAGGAGCGGCGCATGCCGTTCATGCGCTCGAGCACGCGGAAGAGGCGGCCAAGCAACACGCAACCGGCGTCGCCGCATGTAACTGCTCATAGCCTTAACCGTGGGATACGAGGGGGTACTGCACGCGGAGCGCTTTACGAGCTGCCCGTTCTCGGTCGCTCAAGAGTACGCCGAGGACTACCTGCGCGATGCGGAGCGCGGCGGCGATCGCGCCGTCGTATCCGCCGGACCATTACGGCGACGAGTTACCTTTCGATTCGGATTGCGTTCGGACGCGGCAGAGCGTGGCCGGGCGCACGAAGAGATCGTGCTTCATTGGTTCGCCGGGATGCGATTTCTTCCGAATTTCAGGGGGACGCTCAGAATGCGAATTTCTATGCCGGGGACGATGCTCGTGCTCGACGGTCGATACGTACCGCCGGGCGGCGTGCTCGGCACGCTCTTCGATCGGCTCGTCGGCCGACGGATCGCGACCGCAAGTGCCGATTCGTTGCTTGCCGCTATTGACGAGACACTTGAAGGGCGCGAACGTGCGTGGCGCGACGCTTCGGAACCAATCAGCAACTAACTTGATCTCGGCCGGATCGAACGCGAGTTTTTCGCGACGGGCCGGCGTATCTCGACGAGATCGTACTGCGCGCAACAAATCATGAAGTCGGCGTCTTCGATCTTCGACGACTTTTACGCGCTGCCTCACCGGTATGCCGCTTCGGCGCGGAAGCGAAAGCGTCCAAGCAGTTCGAGTAACGTCGCGTGAGCGACGCGTCTTCCGAGCATCGCGTCGAGTACCGCTCCCGGGCGGCCGAGCGGTGGCGTATAGCTGCCCCGTATCTCGATGCGGCACGAACCGGCTCCGTGGTCGCTGACATGCAACGTACCTCGAAAGGCCGGATAGAGAGCATCGTGTTTCGGGATCCATTCGAGATTCAAGTCATTGCGTTCATCGTACTCGCTACTTGATGTTATCGAGGCGGAAACGAGATGCTCGATAATGAGGCCGCCAAGCTCAACGCGAATCGGAATGATCGCTCGGGCACCCTTGACCGTCTCGTGCTCGAGAAAATATCCATCGATGGCACGCAGCGCGCTTTGCGCGGACGATGCCGCTGAAACCGAATCATTTATGTCGACGTCCAACGAATTTCGTCTCCTCGTTTTTACATTTCCGCATCGGACGCCGTGGCGGTCCGCGTTTATATAACGTTACTGAGCGGCACGGTAAGCCATAATGAACGTCCGGCGCTATACTGACGCATTCGATCGCTCTTGCGATCGGATGATTGCGGCCGGTTTTGCAGCTTCGTCGGCTTGGAAGCCGGCCTCGATGGAAGAGGCCATCCGCGCGAGCAACTCGCGCGCCGATTGCGCCGCGATGCGCTTACCGAGAATCGCATCGAAGGTCGAGCCGGCGACGCCAAACGGCGGCTCGTAAGTTCCCTCGAGAATTAGCCAGAAGCTACTGTAGTCTTCGTTCTCGATAACAAGTTCGCCATGAAACGCCGGATACGGGCCACCGTCGTTCGATTTCCACTCGACCTCGAAGCGCGCTTCCAGATCCGACACGCGGCTCGCGATGACCAGATCCAAAGCGACCACGTGATCGATGCGCATCTTGGCATCGCCTCCCGGTGCCATAAGGTCAAACCCGAGGGGAATGCGCAACGAGGAACCGCTCGCGCAGCCGTTGTCTTTCATAAATTGCGTCACCCGGTTCTTGCTTTGCGCCAAGGGACAAGCCACGAGCGTCTTCTGCTTCAGATGGGAAATCATGCGAGTGCCTCTTTCCGGCGCCGAACCGTGTTAGCTTAGCGGGCAGGGGTCATGCGGCGTGTCGCCGCGCAGCTGCGCCGCACAGCGGCGCCGCAGTAAGTCTAGCGCGGTTGCGAGTGAACCGCTATCGTGGAAGATCAGGATAGGCTTGAGCTGCTGCGTAACCGCTACATTGAATCGGTTACCGGCGAGAATTCCCAACCCAGCACCCGAGCGATGAGTTCGGTCCGGTTCCGGCTTCCTGTCTTCTCGACCATACTTCTGATGTGGTCTTGAACGGTCGACGACGTGATGTAGAGCTGCTTTCCAATTTCGTCAAGGTGTGCGCCGTCGAGCAGCAGCGAGAGCACCTGTAGCTCGCGCGGCGAGATGTGGAAGCGTGCTCCAGCCCCCGAAAGTGAGTTCGGCGGCTGGAAGCGGTCGATTCGTACACCGATAAACAGTCCCGCCGGCCCGGACATCGGTAGTGTGCGGACCACGAGAAATGGAACGGGGCGCGCTATCCCGGCACCTTGCACTGCCGGCTCGATTCCCCAGCCGGCGGTCAGCTCGCGGACCGTGTCTTCAAGGAGCGCAGGTAAGCGGTCGGCTACCCGCGTGGTTAGACCCGTCAATGCAACGCGTCGTTGATCGTCGGAACTCCAAGCGAGGACGATCTCGAGATCGCGGTCCAGCACGTAGTACGCCGTCTCGGGCGGTAGCGAGTGCGGATCCGTGTCACGCAAGGCCGGGAGGGTCTCATCTTGCTCCGGAGATTGCAAACGCAACGCGGAGAGTCGGTCCGAGGTCGCGGAAAGCGCGAACGTCAACATGCTCACCTCGCTCGAGGTGAACGGTCCGAGCGCAGCGGTGCGTAGCAGCGTGAGGATACCAAAGGTCGCGTGGGCGTCCGCAAACAGCAGCGTAACGCCGCTTGCGAATTCGCCTAGTGGTCCTAACGCTGCGGCGATGCGGGGGCCGGTCTTAACCTTCAAGCGTTGGCGTTTGAGTTCGCTCTGGAGCGCAGAGAGTTCGGCTTCGTTGCCATCGGACACGAGGAGACGATCCATTTCGCCGTGGGGTTCCAAGCGCGCGAACGCCCAACGCGAAGCGGGAACGACCCGGAGAATCGCCGTGATGATCGGGAAGGCCGGATCCGACTCCGGAACGACATCGACTATCACGCCGGGAACGGCATTGTTCGTGCCGCGCCCATCGGCCGCCGTGACTTGACGATGGGTCGGACCCTTTTTATCGCTATCGCGGTTTTTCACGATGGTATGCGCTCAAACGAGATGCTACGGTGGTTAACGCTGTCCCCGGGCGAGACCTACGCCAATCCTCCTCCTGCCGTAAACTTGCGCTCCGGGTTAGCGCACTTTGTTAGTGAAAGCGTTGCATCGATGGCTCGAATCTGTTGTTTGGCCGGCATCGATCCTGAGAAGGTTGCGCTGTTTACCGCTCTCGTCGAAGCTGCCGAGTTGTCGCTGCAAACCGTCGCCGAGCGCATCAACGTCGTCGCGCTCGGAAAACTAGCGCCCACACTTCTTATTTGCGACATTGACGCCCTCGAAGTCGACCAGCTGGAAACTTTGCGCCAGCTGCGCTTCGTACTTCCCGCGTGCGTCATCGTGGTTTATACGACCAACATGGAGCGTGCCTGGAGCATCGCATGTCACCTTGCGGGGGCGAACGGTCTTCTTTCAAAAGATTCGAGCGAAGCCGAGCTTGGAGTCGGCGTTTTCGGCGCATTGCGAAACGGCTGCTTCACAGACCCGCGCTTCGCAGCCGCCTGATATAACCGCGGATTGCGCGGGAACCGACGCTGCCAATTCCTTGCCTGCGCTACCCGCACGCTCGCACCGGCGGTGCCGGCGTTGCGTCCGCCGATTGCGCGACCCACTGCGTGCGCAGCCGGCGCAGGACGAAAAAGGCGAGCAACGCGGTGACGACGTCGAGGCAAATGACGATGAGAAATACCGGCACCCAGCTGCCTGCCGCGTTCCGAATTGCAGCTGCGACCGGGCCGCCGAGCAGCGATCCAACGCCTTGGGCGATATACAGAATGCCATAATTCGTGGTCGCGTGCTCGGGACCAAAGAGGTCGGTTAGGGTCGACGGGAATAGCGAGAAAATCTCACCCCAACCGAAGAACGCTACGCCGGTCAACAGAACGAATAGCGCCGGATTGCGCAAAGACAGCAGCAGAAGAAGAATCGCAACCGCCTCGGAGGTGAACGCGATTACCATCGTATTCTCACGGCCGATGCGATCCGAAACCCAGCCGAAAAACGGCCGCGTAAGTCCGTTCGTGAAGCGAGATATCGTCAGCGAGAGCGGCAGTGCGGCAACGCCCCAAACCAGCGCCGTCGCGACGCCGTACTCTTTCGCAAATGGACCGACGTTCGCTACAATCATGAGACCGCTCGTCGACATGAGGCTCATCATTCACGAACAGCAACCAAAACGCTTGCGTGCGGACCATCTCGCGGGGTGAGAAACTGCGCCGCGTCTGCCGCGCTTCGCGTGCGGCGCTTAGCTGCGGCGCTGCTTGGATCCAGGTCGCAGGCGGAGTGCGCAGCCCTTGCGCGGCAAGAACGCCGACCACACCTTGAATGGCGCCGAATACGACGAGGGTATGCGCGTACCCTGAGGTCGCGAGCATGTTGCTGATCGGAAACGTCGTCACGATCGCGCCCGCTCCGTAGCCGGCGGCTGTAACTCCGGCGGCCAAGCCGCGACGGTCCGGAAACCAGCGTACCATCAGGCCAATGATGCCGACGTAGATGATTCCGGTTCCGATACCGCCGAGCACGCCGTAGCTCAAATACAACGCGAATAAGCTGGAGGCATGCGCCGCGAAAATCCAGCTCAATCCGCTGAATGCGGCGCCGAGCGAGATCAGCAACCGCGGACCGAAACGTTCGACGAAGTAGGCTTGAAACGGCGAAAAAAACGTTTGCAGAACGATCAACAACAGGAAGGTCACCTGAAGCGCGGCGAGGCTTCCCCCGAGCTGTTTTCCGAGTGGCCCGACGAATAGCGTCCATACGTATTGCGGGCTCGAGATCGCCATCATTGCGATGAACCCGAAGAGAAGCTGCCACCAACGGTCGTTATGCGAGCGGTCGAGCACGGTGTATCTCCTTAAAGTGCGTTCTTATATAGGTCCGTCTGCCCACAGACTCCGTTGCGACAATGAAGAGTGCGCCGCGCGCGTACGCTTCCGTTGGCTTCCCGGAAGCATCAAACGGTCGCGAACCTCTGGAGGGGGCAGGGTCGTAAAGTGCAAGATCAGCGTCTTGGCGCCGCTCGCGTTTCCAAAACCCTGGAGGATCCATCCGTGCGTACGTTGTCGCTCCATACTTCGCTCGTCATTGCGTCTATCGCCGCAGCGCTGCTCAGCGCAACGTCTACGTATGCGGGGCCTGCGTCCGCAGCGCCCGGTAAAGAACCGGTCGCCGCATTAGGTGTCGAGGCACCGGCCGGTCTAACCCTTGTGCGTCGCGTGCAAGCCGGCGGGGCGCAACTATACAGCTGTCGTGCAGCGGCGGATGGCAGCATCGCGTGGACGCTCGTCGGGCCGAAGGCGTTGCTTTTCAATGATGACGGATCCGACTTCGGAATGCATACGTCCGGACCGCGCTGGACGGCGACGGACGGTAGTTCGATTCTTGCAGATGGGGCGCATCCGCTGGCTCGCGTCGAGCGCGACGGTAGCATCCCGGCGCTGGCGCTGCGCGTCGTCAGTTCCACGGGTTCCGGCGTCCTCGCAAATATTAAAGAAGTCACACGCAACGAAACGGAAGGCGGCAAAGCGCCGGCGGAGGGCTGCGACGCGGAGCACCAAAGCGCGATGATCGCGAAGCGCTACACCGCCGTCTACGCATTTTACCGCTGACTCTTAGGGGTCAGTCACGATGCTCTCCCGCGCGGGTGCGCGGGAGAGCCCGGGCCGGCCGCTAAATATCGACGGGTACCATGAATCGCAGCTCTTTTGTTCTCTCCGCGCTGGGCGCGGCAGTCGGTGCCGGCTTGCCTGCAACGTCGTTCGCTCAGTTCATGCTGGAGAAGGCGAGCACGCAGCAGGCGCTGTTTATGGGTCTTCCTCGCCCGAAACCGGGCCAATGGGTGCGCTTCATTATGGGTTCTGGGGTCGAGTACCAGAAGCAGATCGGACTGGGAGCCGAGCCGAGCACGGGCGGCGAGCTTTATTACGTCGAAACCCAGATCGGCACGCCGGGCGGCTCGTGTAATCCGAACACCATGAAGCGCGTCTATCTTACGAAGCCGCACTTCGATTCCTTACTCTCGCAAGGCGCGGTGCTCGCGAATGTCGCGAACTCCGGCACGATGTTGACGCGCTGGGGCGACGTCGGCGGGGGGCAAACCCAAACGGCAAACGACGCGCGATTGCGTATTCTCGATGCAGGTTATCTCTACGACGATCGGCCGTTGCGACTCATCTCCCGAACGCAAGAACGCTTCGAGGTTCCCGCCGGCAACGCGTATGGCGGGTCGGAAAATTCACCGCGGGGCAAACTTTCGGCGACGCAAGTAACGCATATCGTCGGGGAATTTTCGCCCCCATACGATGCGAAGCACCGATTGACGCACGTTGAAGTATGGACGACGCCTGAGGTTCCCTTCGGTGTTGCAAAATACCGGGCGCTCGCTAAGGATCAGGATCCGTTCGAGATGCACGTGTTCGCGTATGGCGCCGGGTTCAAGCCGGATCTCAATATGTCGCTCGCTACGGTACGCGCGATAACGCCGGATGGAACGCACGTTCAGACTAG
>JAABUQ010002135.1_pt1 | contig 40089 bp, 32 predicted proteins | sample 5560001 | NCBI WGS metagenome assembly JAABUQ01 (sample SAMN10711888, study PRJNA513371) | rock metagenome | isolation source: Antarctica rocks | place: Antarctica: Victoria Land, Finger Mt nord | collected 2015-12-18
CAAAGGAATTGACCGGGTGACTTTATATATCAACAAAACTCAATTTGTTTCCGGGGCAGATAATATTGCCGCAACTGATTTAGCCGGAGCTTCCTCCCTAACCAGTTTAAACAATTTAGCACTTAGCGTGAATATTCCAACTATCAGCCCAACACAAAATTATGTTTTTGCGCGTATTGGGATTAAGATCTCAGGTGTGGAAGACATGATTTTTTCCCCTGTACAAAAGTTAACGTTTTAAAAATCATTGCCAGGGCCATCTTTCAAAGATGGCCCTTTTAACATTTTAGTTTCTCTTATGCTGAATAATAACCCTTCAAAAAATATATTGTTCATTTGAATTAAAACCCGTAGTTTTTAGGTTCCAAATAGTTTTCATGCTTCTTTTACTGCATAAAAATTATATTACTGCTTGCTATTATTTCACCTTACCATTTTTACATGCATAAAAGAAGCATGATCATTTTTAAGAAATGAACTCAAAAAGGCACATCCTGATGAAAAAAGTTTTCCTTAATATTCTGTTATCCCTCTTTGTTTACTTTTCAGCAAACGCCCAGCAACAGTCCTGGCATCTGATCAAAGACAAAATCATTACCCCCTGGGCAGAAAAAGTTGACCCAAAAGCACCGCTGCCGGATTATCCGCGGCCGCAGATGGTTCGCGGCAACTGGCAAAACCTGAATGGCTTGTGGAGTTACAGTATTACACCCAGAACACAGAATGAACCTGCTGTTTATACCGGTAAGATCCTGGTGCCATTTGCGGTAGAGTCTGCTCTTTCGGGTGTGGGTAAAACGGTTGGCAAAGACAGTATTTTGTGGTATAAAAATACGGTCAGCGTAGCAAAGAATTTAAGGAATAAAGAAATCCTACTACATTTTGGCGCGGTTGATTGGCAAACAGAAGTGTTTATCAACGGCAGAAGCGCAGGTGTACACGAAGGTGGTTTTGATCCTTTTACCTTTAATATTACGTCTTACCTGAAAAGCGGCGCAAAGCAGGAAATCAAAATACGCGTTTGGGACCCGACAGACGACGGCCCGCAGCCACGCGGCAAGCAGCTAAAAAAGCCTCAAGGTATCTGGTACACACCGGTTACCGGTATCTGGCAAACCGTTTGGCTGGAAGGTGTACCTAAAACACATATCGAATCCACTAAACAAACGCCCAATATCGATCAGCATACCTTAACCTTTACGGCTGACGTAGCCAATACGCAACCAGGCGATCGATTAAAGATCACTGCGTTTGATGGCCAAAACCAGGTAGATGAAAAAGTTGTCCAGGCAGGCGAAACGGCTGTTTTGGATATTAAAAATCAGAAGCTTTGGTCAACAACCGATCCTTTTCTGTATAATTTAACTATTGATGTTATTCGAAACAACAAAACGTTGGACGAAGTAAAAAGCTATTTTGCGATGCGCAAAATTTCCCTTGCCCCGGATGCTAATGGCGTGCAGCGTATGATGCTGAACAACAAGTTTGTATTCGAGTACGGCCCGCTCGACCAGGGCTGGTGGCCGGATGGCTTATATACGCCGCCAACTGAAGAAGCGTTAAAGTTTGATATTGACAAGTTAAAAGCAATGGGGTTCAACCTGATCCGTAAACACATCAAAGTAGAGCCGGCACGTTACTATACGTATTGCGACAAAACAGGAATGCTATTGTGGCAGGACATGCCCAGCGGTGATTTAGGAAATCATTGGGAGAACCGGCCAGGCGTGCTGGATCGTGCTACTGATAAACCGCGGACACCGGAATCGGAACAATATTACCGTAAGGAGTGGAATGCCATCATGAATTCGTTATATAATTATCCCTGCATTGTGGTTTGGACACCTTTTAATGAAGCCTGGGGGCAATTTAAAACAGTAGAAATTACGGAATGGACGATGAAAAAAGACCCTTCGAGATTGGTGAACAGTGCCAGCGGCGGCAATTTTTATGCTACCGGAAACATTGTTGACCTGCATAATTATCCTCATCCGGCCATGCCGAGGCCGGAAATCTTTGGCAAAACAGAAGCCGTTGTACTGGGCGAATTTGGCGGATTGGGTTGGCCGGTGGATGGCCATGTATGGCAAGACAAAAAGAACTGGGGCTACCAGAACTTTAAAAATGGGGAAGATATGTTTAAAACGTATTCCACGTTTACAGACCGCTTGCAGGACCTGATTAGGGCAGGACTATCAGCGGCTGTTTATACCCAAACAACAGATGTGGAAGGGGAAGTGAACGGTTTTATGACCTATGACCGGAAAGTTATTAAAATACCGGTTGAGTCGCTGCAAAAGGCCAATGTTAAATTATATGATCCGGCATTGGTAAAACAATAATTACCAGTTAAGGGCCTTTTTAAAAAAGATCAATATTTTTACATGCTTCTTTTACAACATAAAAAATAGTAAGTTTTATATGCTTTTGGTATCGGATATAAACACAAAAATTATATGGGTAAAAGAAGCATTATTGTTTTTTCAGGTACAAATTAAACAAACTCTAAAATGCTTTTAAAAAATATCAGTAAAGTGCTTTACATAACAGCAGTTTTAGTATGGCCATGCCAATATATAGCAACCGCCCAGAGCAATGTTAAGGCAACAACCGTTGTAAAAGTTAATAATCAGCAGCCAAATGCTTTTTATGTAAATAATCGCGCTCCTTTGCAAAAAGCGTTCTTTATCAAACTGCCGGTGGGTAGCATCAAAGCGGGTGGTTGGCTGAAAAAATCATTGGAACTGCAGCGGGATGGCCTTACCGGAAACCTGGGCGAGATCAGTATCTGGCTTTCCAGAACAGACAATGCGTGGCTGAACAAAGAGGGCAAAGGCAAATATGGGTGGGAAGAATTGCCTTATTGGTTAAAGGGCTATGCCGATATCGGGTATATGCTTAATGATAAAAAAATGATCGGCGAAGCTAAATTCTGGATTGATGCCGTACTAAACAACCAGCGTGAGAACGGCGATTTCGGCCCGGCAGTTGAACATAAGGGCAACCGCGATCTGTGGACTAATATGCCTATGCTTTGGTGTCTGCAATCATATTACGAATATTCCAAAGATCCCCGGGTTATTCCTTTCATGACCCGCTATTTCAAATACGAATTGGCTGTACCCGATAGTAAATTTTTAAAGGATTACTGGGAAAACAGCAGAGGCGGTGACAACCTGCTGAGTGTTTACTGGTTGTATAACCGTACCGGAGATAAATGGCTGCTTGACCTGGCAACAAAGATAGACCAAAACACGGCCAACTGGCGCCAGGCAAATAACCTCCCCAACTGGCATAATGTAAATATTGCAGAATGTTTCCGGGAACCCGCAACCTTTTATTTACAAAGCCATAAAGCAGATGATCTGAATGCAACTTACAATGACTTTAAATTGGTGCGCAACATATATGGCCAGGTGCCGGGCGGCATGTTTGGCGCGGATGAAAATGCCAGAAAAGGATACGATGACCCGCGGCAGGCCGTAGAAACCTGTGGCATGGTTGAGCAAATGACCTCAGACGAAATGCTGCTGGGTGATACCGGCGATCGTTTTTGGGCAGAAAACTGTGAAGATGTAGCTTTTAATACTTTTTCCGCAGCTTTTATGCCCGACTACAAATCGCTCCGTTATCTTACCGCACCTAATATGGTAGTTAGCGACAGCAAAAACCATAGTCCGGGTATCAATAACGAAGGGCCGTTTTTAATGATGAACCCCTTTAGCAGCCGCTGCTGCCAGCACAACCATGCCGCCGGATGGGTGTATTATGCTGAAAATAGCTGGATGGCTACGCCCGACAATGGATTGGTAGCCCAGTTTTACACAGAAGGAGAAGTAAAAGCCAAAGTGGGTAACGGTGCATCCGTAGTGGTAAAGGAAACAACCAAATATCCTTTTGAAGACCAAATTAGTTTTACCGTTAATACCAGCAAAACAACTAGCTTTCCATTATACCTGCGGATACCTTCCTGGTGCAAAAATGCTACGGTTAAAGTGAACGGACGCGCTATCAACGTCAATACCGCAAACGGCGATTATATCCGGTTGGCAAATACCTGGAAGAATGGCGATAAAGTAACATTGCAGTTGCCGATGCAATTAAAAGTTCGCCAATGGAATGAAAATAAAAACAGTGTCAGCGTCAACTATGGTCCGCTTACTTATTCGTTGAAAATTGCCGAGAATTATATCGGGAAAGACAGCAAAGCAACGGCCATCGGCGATTCACGCTGGCAGCCAGGTGCCGATCCGCAGAAATGGCCTTCGTTTGAAATTCAGCCTGCTTCTGCATGGAACTACGGCTTGCTGATCGATGAAAAGCATCCGGAAAATTCTATCGAGGTAATTCGTCGTGCCTGGCCAAAAGATGATAACCCTTTCACAAATGCCAATGCTCCAATCGAATTAAAAGTAAAAGGCAAAAGTTTGCCGGAGTGGACAATAGACAAATACGGGCTGTGCGGCGTACTACCGCAAAGCCCGGTAAAAAGCGACCAGCCTGTATCAGAACTTACTTTGGTGCCAATGGGAGGCGCAAGGTTAAGGATTTCGGCATTCCCGGTAACAGAATAAATACGAATAACAGCAAATAATCGAAATCAAAATACTTCTTTTACCCTATAAAACCATTAAGCTTCTTAAAATTTAAGATAGCAAACTATTTAATAAATTAATATACACAAACTTTTACAGGCTAAAAGAAGCATTACACAATTGGTTTTAGCAATACAACAGTAACATTTATGAAAATGAAAAAAACAATACTTCTTCTCATCTTAACCTGGGTACAACATTTAACAGTAACTGCTCAGGGGTTTCGGGCACCTTCCTATCCGCTTATTAACCACGACACCTATTTTAGTATTTGGTCTAATACAGATAAACTGGCCGGATCAACAACTAAACATTGGACAGGCACTAACCAATCCCTAACCGGAATGATAAAAGTTGATGGAACCATTTATCGTTTTATGGGAGCAGAAGATAAATCTTATGATACAATGGTTCCGGCTGCGGACGAAAGTACTTACGAAGCTAAATACACCGAAACCAAACCTGCCGACGGTTGGGAAAAAATGAATTTTGATGATGCCGCCTGGAAAACCGGGAACGGCTCATTCGGCAATAACAGCAGGTTGAACAGAACCCAATGGAGAACACCAAATATATGGGTTAGAAGAAGCTTTACATTAAATAAGCTGAATGACCGGAAGTTGTATCTAAAAGTAAGCCATGATGACAACGCCGAGGTTTATTTGAACGATGAGAAAATTTACAATAAAGTAGGTGTACAAGGTAAGTTAGACTACTTTCCAATTAGTAATGAGGCTAAACAAAAGTTAAAGGTAGGTAAGAACGTACTGGCCATTCATTGTGAAGATACAGGCGGTGGTTCATTGGTTGACGTAGGCTTGGCAACGGAAACAGTTTTGCCTTTTCCGCAAGCTAAAATTCTGCTGGCTGATCAGAATAGCGTAAACCTGAATGCTACGCAAACGATGTATAATTTTACAGCCGGAAAGATAAATCTTACGCTGACCTTTACTTCACCTTTGCTGATGCAAGACCTTGACCTGCTTTCGCGCCCGGTTTCTTATATTAGTTACAAAGTAAAATCAAACGATGGCAAAGCGCATCAGGTACAGGTTTATTTTGGCGCTTCAACAGATATTGCAGTCAACCTGCCTTCACAACCTGTTACTACGCAAAAGCTTGCCACCGCCACGTTGTCTATGCTTAAAGCCGGAACGGTTGAACAGCCGGTACTAAAGTCAAAAGGCGATGATCATCGCATCGACTGGGGTTATATGTATTTAGCCGTGCCTAAAACCTATGGCAGCAATCAGTACGTTACGTCTTCAGCTAATGCAATGAACAGCTTTTCACAAAAAACACCCACTGGTAATGTGAAGGATGGCAAGCATTTGGTACTGAACACAACCATATCACTTGGTAGTGTAGGCAGCCAGCCTAAAGAGCAGTTCATACTGTTGGGTTATGATGATTTGGAAGCGATCCAATACTTTCAGCAGAATTTAAAAGCCTGGTGGAAGTTGGATCCTTCAAAAACAATTGAAACGGAACTGACCGCTGCCGCAAAAGACTATAAAACGATCATGGAAAAGTGTAAAACTTTTAATGAAAGTATGCAAAACAAGGCAGTAAAAGCTGGTGGCGAGAACTATGCAAAGCTTTGTGCAATCGGTTATCGCCAAAGTATTTCGGCTCACAAATTGGTTAAAAGCCCGCAGGGTGAGATTTTGTTCCTCTCAAAAGAGAATTTTAGCGGTGGTTTTATCAATACTGTAGATGTAACTTATCCGTCTGCACCGCTGTATCTCCTTTACAATCCGGAACTGATGAAAGGTATGCTGAACGGTATATTTTATTTTAGTGAAAGCGGTATCTATACCAAACCGTATGCAGCACATGATCTGGGTACTTATCCTGTAGCCAACGGCCAGACTTACGGCGAAGGTATGCCGGTTGAAGAATCCGGTAATATGCTGATCCTGACAGCAGCGATAGCTAAAGCAGAAGGCAATGCCGATTACGCCAAAAAACACTGGAAAACTTTAACAACCTGGGCCGAGTACTTAAACAAAGAAGGTTTTGATCCCGCAAACCAGCTTTGTACCGATGACTTTGCAGGCCACCTGGCACGAAATGCGAATTTATCAGTGAAAGCGATTGAAGGATTGGGAAGCTACGCCATGCTGGCTGACATGATGGGCGATAAAGCGACTGCCGAAAAATATCGCAATAGTGTAAAAGAAATGGTACCTAAATGGATGAACCTCGCTGATGCAGGCGACCATTATGCCTTGACCTTTAACGATAAAAACACCTGGAGCGAAAAATACAATATGGTTTGGGACAAAGTGCTCGGCCTGCATTTGTTCCCAGAATCAGTTTATGATAAAGAAGTTAAATTTTATCTGACCAAGCAAAACGAGTATGGCTTGCCGCTGGACAGCAGGCGTACTTATACCAAATCCGACTGGGTTTTGTGGACAGCAGGTTTAACCAACAACCGGAAAGATTTTGACGCGCTGATCAATCCGGTGCTTAAATATGCAGAGGAAACACCATCCCGCGTTCCAATCAGCGATTGGCACGAAACTACTACCGGCAAGATGGTTGGTTTCCAGGCAAGGAGTGTAGTTGGCGGCTATTTTATGAAAATGCTGGAAGATAAGTTTGCAGCAAAGTAATTCAACAACCAAACAACCGGTAATGTGAAAACAATAAAGGTTTGGTTAATACTTTTGATGCTTGCCCCGGGATTTGTCCTGGGGCAGCTTCAATCTGCTGTTGGCAAAAATTCACCTGTAAAAGAAGTAGTCTGGGATCAATCCTCTTTGAAGCAAGTAGCTCCTTTAGCAGGAGACAAGAGCGCAGATTATGCCCGGATGATCCAACTCAGCAACGGCAACTTACTCTGCGTTTATGAAAGCAGTGGCAATGTGGAATGTACTGTCAGCAAGGATCTGGGTAAAACCTGGCTTAATCCGTTTACCATTGCTGCGGCTGTGCCCGGTGTCAGTATGTCTGTCCCGGAAATTCTGGAATTAAAAGATCATTCTTTGCTGGCTTCTTATAATCCGCGCCCTCATAAAATTAACGGCAGTTGGGACACGACTAAAAGATTTGCCATCCGTACCAAAAAAAGCTACGATCAGGGTAAAACCTGGACGGATGAACGCCTCATTTATCAGGCTGATTACAAGTTTGACGACGGCTGCTGGGAACCTGCGCAAATACAATTGCCTTCCGGGGAAATACAGTTGTTCTTTTCAAACGAGGGTGTTTACAAGCAGTCCAGCGAGCAGAACATTTCCCTGTTCAGATCAAAAGACAATGGCCTTACCTGGACAACGGAGCCGGAAATCGTTTCTTTCAGGCCCAATCATCGCGACGGAATGCCTGTTCCTATCCTCCTGAACGGAACAAATACCATCGTTTTTTCAATTGAAGATAATGCAAACGGACAATTCAATCCTTCTGTGATCCGGAATACATTGAAGGAGAACTGGCAAAAAACAGTAGGCGCAAATGATGCACACAGAACGTATGCACTGGCTGCAAAACTTCCGGATTCGGTTTATGCCGGTGCGCCGTATTTAAGGCAATTGCACAGCGGCGAAACGATCTTATCTTATCAGGGCACTTTAAACAGAAAAAATAAATGGGACCTGGCTTGTATGCAAGTGGCTGTTGGTAACCGCAATGCCGAAAATTTTGAAATGGTCAGTAGTCCGTTTAACGTACCGATTGAGAAACAGGGTTTATGGAATGCCTTGTGCATTTTAAAAGATGATACCATCATTGCCATCACTTCAACCAATGCTTATGGCAACCATAACGCAGTCTGGATGATCAAAGGGCATTTGGTTAATAAGAACTGAATTAGTTTTTAGCCGTTAGTAATCAGCTTTCAGCATCAACCGGATAAAGCTTAATGATTTTTAGGTAGTAAAAGAAGCATGTAAAATCTCGGAAAAGCCTTTGAATGTGAAAGGAATGATAATGGTTTTTGGGTGATAGAAGAAGCATATCAAATTACAGGAGAGTTTTAAACCCGATCTTCTAACAGGAACGAATGATGAAATTACAGTTTAAACTTATACTTGCTTTTCAGTTTTTACTTTGGAATGCTACAAGCCTTTTTGCACAAGCTGATGCAGGTACGGTTCAAAGTAAAATACAGGTTGTTCTGGATCGTGATTTTCCGGACCCAACCGTTATCAGGTTTGGTAAAATGTATTATGCTTATGCCACGCAAAGCAGTTCAAACGGTAAAACCAACAATATACAAGTTGCATCATCCAAGGATCATCAGCACTGGAAGTATCAAGGCGACGCATTGCCGCAAAAACCAAAATGGGCTTCCAAAACACAAAACTTTTGGGCACCGGATGTTTTTTATGATGCCAAACTGAAAAAGTTTGTCATGTTCTTCTCCGCAGATCCAAACGAGCTTACCGGCAAATGCCTTGCGGTTGCTTATGCTGACCATCCCCTCGGCCCTTTTATTGAGAAAGGCGAACCTTTACTTTGCGGAGAAGGTTTTCAAAATATTGATCCTAAAGGTTTTGTTGATGCTAAAACAGGAAAGCATTTGCTATATTGGGGCTCTGATTTTAAACCATTAAAAGTACAGGAAATGACGGATGACTGGTCGGCTTTTAAACCCGGTACTGTTCCGAAGCCAATTGTATGGCCGGGAAAAGACAAAAGTTATAGTATCTTAATCGAGGGTTCCTGGCTTGATTATAACAAAGGCACTTACTATCTGTATTATTCGGGCGATAATTGTTGCGGCGATAAAGCCAATTATGCAGTAATGGTGGCCAGGGCAAACAATCCTTTGGGCCCTTTTGTAAGGCTGGGCGAATTTAATAAAACCCTGAACAGTGCGATTTTAGAAAAAGACAGCACTTATTTGGCACCTGGCCATAATTCTGTTTTTACAGATAAAAAAGGCAGGAAATGGATCGCTTATCATGCCATCGACAGAAGCGAAAAACAAAAAGGACGGGTGATGTGCATCAATAGAATCAAATACAAAAACGGCTGGCCGGTAGTTGGTAATTAGCTTTTGGCTATCAGCAGTCAGCCATCACCTATGAACCATCAACTTTGCTATTTTTAAGGCGATAAAAGAAGCATTGGAAACAGATGGATTAAAATTTAAACGAACTCAAAATTCAAAGCATAAATCTACATAAACTAAAAAAATGAAGTTAAAAAATTTGCTGATCCTTGCCACAGGATCCGTTTTCGCACTGGCGGATTGTAATAATCAACCGAACAAACAAACCGCTGCAACCGCTCCCGATACGGTAAAACAAGTTGCACTGCCTCCAAAAACTGCTTTCGAAAAAACCATCGACAATAAAAAGACCGATCTGTTTATCCTTAAAAACAAGAACGGTGTGGAAGCGGCGATAACCAATTATGGCGGCCGTTTGGTTAGCCTTTTAGTGCCGGACACTGCCGGGAAAATGACAGATGTGGTAGCGGGTTTTGAAAGTGTTGAAGGTTATCAAAAATCAACCGAACCTTATTTTGGCGCTACCATCGGCCGCTACGGCAACCGCATTGCCAAAGGTCATTTTACTTTGGAAGGCAAGCAATACAAACTTTACCTCAACAATAAGCAAAACACCCTGCATGGCGGTAAAAAAGGATTTCAGGATGTGGTTTGGGACGCGAAACAGCTTAATGACACTACGCTTGAGCTAACTTATCTTTCCAAGGATATGGAGGAAAATTTCCCCGGAAACCTGAAAGTGAAAGTTACTTATGCCCTTACTGCCGATAATGGCCTGAAAATAAATTACGAAGCCACGACTGATAAAACCACCATTGTCAACTTAACCAACCATGCCTTTTTTAATTTGAACGGTGCAGGCAGCGGCACAATCCTAAATCACATTGTACAGATTGATGCAGATCGTTATACACCGGTTGACAGTACGCTTATCCCGACAGGAAAAATAGGACCGGTAGCCGGGACGCCATTTGATTTCAGGAAAGCTACGGCTATTGGCGCCCGTATCAATGCTCCGGACGAGCAATTGAAATTTGGTGGGGGTTATGACCATAATTATGTTTTGAACAAGCACACTTTAGCTGTTCCCATTGCCAGTGTGAAGGGCGATAAAAGCGGTATCGTGATGGAGGTTTACACGGAAGAACCCGGATTGCAATTTTACAGCGGTAACTTTATGCAAAGTAAAAACAGTATGAAAAACGGTAAAAAAGATGATTACCGCACTGCCTTTGCCATGGAAACACAGCATTTCCCTGATTCGCCCAACCAGCCTCAATTTCCCTCGACCGTATTAAAACCCGGCCAAACTTATAAAACGCAATCTATCTACAGGTTCCGCTCTAAATAATGAAGTTGTTTAATCTTTTTTTTAGGGAATCTTACTTGCCGGTATAATTATTCATCCCCCTAACCCCCTTCAAAAGGGGGAAATATAGCGCCTATCTTTCTAAAGCATATAACAGGAGTTTAGAAAGGCGGCGTTTGCAAGTTCCCCCTTTTGAAGGGGGCAAGGGGGATGACCTGATATTTTACCCGATAAAAGAAGTACCAAGTAAAAAACAAAAAGAAGAAATAACTTTAAACAACTTCAATAGTTTTGAATTGGATTAAAGACTGTTTAGGTTTATATTTAAAAGCCCTTCATCATGCTTGGGCTTAAAAATAATGCTTCTTTTAGCAGGATAAAATTAGCGGTCAGCTTTTTGCCATCGGCTTTCAGCAATTGACAATTGTATTTGCAATTAAAGCTTTAACAAACGGGATTACACTTTCTTAAAGATATAACTTTTTTGAATTTGGGCTTTAGATTTTGCCCATTGATGATTGATCAATTCTTCATTGCAACAAGGGTACAGGACATTGTCTTTCCGTAAAAACTTTATTCTACGGTAACATACCTTCTTGCCCTTGGAATTGTCCCTCTCCTTGATTATCAAAGTGTCTTTTGAAATGCTATAGCAACCATGGTAAGTATGGTCTGAAGTAGTGTTGTAATGGATAACATAATTGTTTTCCCTCAGGTTAAGGGATTCGGTGTACCTGCTGGCAACTTTACTTACCCAATTTGTATTTACAAAATGATCATTATTGTTGTACGCGCTAATATTAAGCAGTAAGGATAAGAGGATTATTTTCATGATATTGAATAATGATACATCAACTAATGTTAATTAATGGGATTTCTGATTAGAAATGTTTTTTTATACGGATCCAATCATGAAGGGTTACAACTTGTGAAACTTAATTTCCTCTGTTTATAATGGATAAGGCTGTTGTTAAGAAAATGGCCGAACGTGTAGATTTTATTACGCGGTAGTTAAAGTACTGATTAAAGAAGCACAAAAAACTATTCGGATAGACTTTAATGGCCCATAAAATAAAGTCCGAGGTGCGGCCGTAAGCGGCTTTCTATTTATAAAACTGCAAACGGGTAAAGCAGGTGTAAACTAATGGTCAGTCAAAATGAAAATGTTTTGCCAATAGGGCTACAAATAAGCAGAGGATTGGAAAGTGTTTTTATTATAGGATGGGCAATAATGGAAGGGTAAAGTAAAATGTACTGCCTTTACCTATTTCGCTTTCGGCCCATATCCTGCCTTCATGCCGCTTTATAATCTCCGCACAAAAATATAGCCCAATCCCAAAACCTGAGATGGTGCGTGTAGATTGGTTTTCTACCCGGTAGTAACGTTCAAACAGCTTTTCCAAATCATGGGAATTAACGCCTATTCCTTCATCTTTTATGCTTACCTGTGCAAAACCATCTGCTATTATACAGTTAATAATTATGGTTTTCCCTTTTAATGAATATTTGATCGCGTTGCTTAACAAGTTGTTGATTACCTGTGCAATTTTTTCAAGATCGGCGTGGACCATCAACGGTTCATAAGGCACAAAATCAATATTATAACCTGAAGTGATTAATCCAATCTCATTTACCGTTTCCTGTATCAATTTTTCAAGGTCAAATATTTTTTTATCTAAATGTATTTTGCTGGCTTCCAAACGTGCAATGTTTAAAAAACCATTGATCATGGCTGTCATTTTTTTAACCTGCTGGTTTACCTTTTCCAATCCAACAGTAGTAAAAGCATCTTCGGTTTTTGTTGCCCGGGCAATTAACATCTGAACGTAAGCTTTTAGGGTGGTAAGCGGTGTTTTAAGTTCATGACTTACGATAGCAATAAAGTCATTCTTACGAAGGTCGTCCAGTTTGCGTTCAGTAATGTCCATCATCAACCCCGAATAATGCGCCGGTTTGCCGGAATCGTCAAAAAACATTTTACCTGTTATCCTAATCCATTTTTGTTCCTTAGTGATAAGGTTTGTAGTAAGATAGTCGAGGTCGCAAGAACGATGATGTTCCACACCATTTGTGATGGCCTCCCTTACCGGTTGATGGTAAGCAGGATCAATAGACTTCAAGATTTCTTCAATAGATATTTCTTCTATTAAAGGCAGTCCGATAAGCTCTTTGGAGCGGTCAGATAAGGATAACTTATAGTCTGTCGGATTTACGTCCCAAGTACCCATTTTTGCAGATTCAACAGCCAGTCGTAACTGCTGCTGTGCACGATCTATAGCTTCACGATTGTTTATCTGATCAGTAATATTGTAAGTGGTACACATCAAATATTCTACCTTGCCATCTTTGCCCGGAATTGGTATATACTCTGCCTGCCACCAGCTTTGTTCATTTTTAAACCCATCTGCACCTGGTATGTCATATCTTACTGCAGCGAGCTCAACTGGCTTTCGGGTAGCTATAGCCCTGTTCAAAGCATCTTGAATAATCAGGTCACCTTCTATATTTGCCGGGTCAGAATTATGCAGCTCTTTTATGCTTTTTCCTGTAATGTCTTTTCCTAACGTATTGCTAACTAATCTATATTGTTCGTTACAGGCAACAATAGTAAAGTAGGGCGGGTCTGCTTTAACTACAATACGTGGTTCTGAAAGATGATTAAACAGGGTTTCGAACAGGTGTTCAGGTAAAGGGTTCAGCATTTGAAAGTGTTATAATGGCTTAATCTGCAATAAACATATCTATTATAAGCCTGTTTAAGTTTATGTCCAAAAAAACATAATGCTTCTTTTATGCCTGTAAATTTTGTGTTTTATACCGATGTAAGAAGCTTAGAAGTTTAATGTTTTTATGTGATAAAAAAGCATGTAAATAAATTGAACAAAATTAAACAGGCTTTATTCCTTTTATAACTCACCTGATATGAATCAACAACAATAAGGATTTAAACAAATAAAGCTGCAAGATGCCTGTTTTTCCTGATGTTTTTCACGGGAATCTTTTGTTTTTTTAATATCGTGGCCCATCAGGGTTTCATCACCTACTTATTAAATCTTTAGATTTGTCGCCACATTTTGTCACCTTTATTGCATTTGGCAGCAAAAACCCTGTTTAAAAACTTTAAAACTATTTTTTCATGAACCATTGGTTAGTTAAAACAGAACCCGGAAAATATAGCTGGGAAAAATTTAATGCAGATGGAAGGACCAGCTGGGACGGCGTTCGCAATTACCAGGCGCGAAATAACCTGCGCGCAATGAAAAAAGGGGACCTGGTTTTGTTTTACCACAGCAATGAAGATAAAGCCGTAGTTGGTATTGCAAAAGTAATTACAGAATTTTACCAGGACCCAACCACGTCTGACCCAAATTGGGTTGTTGTTGATTTGGAACCGGTGCAGGCGTTTAAAAAACCGGTTACACTTGCGGAGGTTAAAGCAGACCGGCAATTGGAGAACATCAGTTTGGTTAAGCAGGGAAGATTATCTGTGATGCCGCTCCGGGCAGAAGAATTTGACCGGATTGTTGCCTTGGGAAATGATATTTAAAAGCTTTTTTTTCAACAGGTTACTTCTTTTATCACCTAAAAATAAGTGCTGAAAGAAGTATTTTTTTTAATGAACGTAGATATATCGCTTAGGTACATCCATGTTTTTATGCCATAAAAGAAGCATTTAATGCAACCATCAAAAGGAAAGATCATATCAAATAAGTTCAGCTGATATATTTATAGCCCAACTAATTTACAGGAAGTTTAAATTAATCAACCCAAAACCGGTTATTTGCAGTTCATGTCTTTATTCATTACCTCTTTAAATTCGGGCAGTAACGGTAATTGTTATTACATTGGCAATGCGCAGGAAGCTGTATTGGTAGATGCAGGAATCTCCTGTTTGGAAACCGAAAAACGGATGAAGCGTTTGGGTTTGGCTTTTGATAAAGTGAAAGCTATTTTTATTTCGCACGAACATGCAGATCATATCCGTGGCGTGGAAGTGCTGTCGAGGAAATATCGGCTGCCGGTTTACATCACCTTGCGTACGCAACAGAATGGCGGTTTATTGCTGGAGGAGCACCTGGTCAAATCTTTTTGTGCACAACAACCAGTGGAAATTGGCGGATTGCAGATCAGCGCGTTTCCTAAACTTCATGATGCTTCTGATCCGCATAGTTTTGTCATCAGTTATAAGAACGTTAAGGTTGGGATTTTTACGGATATTGGAACGGCTTGCGCACAGTTGATCCATCACTTTAAACAATGCCACGCTGCTTTTTTGGAAGCCAATTACGATGATGAAATGCTGATGAAAGGGCGTTACCCGTACCATTTAAAAAGCCGGATCCGGGGAGGAAAAGGACATTTGTCCAACGCGCAGGCTTTACAGCTTTTTAAGGAACACAAGCCTTCTTTTATGAGCCATTTATTGTTGTCGCATTTATCCAAAGACAACAACTGCCCCGAACTGGTTTCCGGTTTGTTCAACCAACATGCTGCCGGAACAGCAATTGTAGTAGCTTCAAGATATGCCGAAACACCGGTTTACCACATTAATGGTTTGCATCATAAGTATCTTGTGCAAAAACAGCATGCCGCAAAGCAGCCATTTCAACTATCGCTGTTTTAAATAAAAATTCATACTCCTTTTAGCACTTGTTTTTCGGTAAACTTCGGTTGGCCTTTCTTTGAATATTAGTGATCATGATTAAGTTACGATACAGGAAAACAGGTGTTAAAAGAAGTATGCCATTACTTTTATTAATCTTTATCCACACTCAATTTGATGCGTATTCCTGCATTTACTACCACACCATCCAAAGGCGCATAAATATCCCTGAAAACCGGATTGGTAACGCTTCCTGTATAAATATTGTCCCAGCGCGTTTGCCTGCGGTCTGTTAGGTTTTCGGCGTTTACAAAAACATCGAGGTGCTTCCACATTTTTTGAACAAGCAAACCGAAAGTAACATAAGCTTTTCCGGTTGTGCCATCGTTTAGCAATTGCTGTCCGGTATAAAAAGCTTCTGCGCCAGCACGGAAATGGTCTTCTATTTCGTAGGTGGAATCAAAACTCAGCCTGTTCTTTGCAGTTAGCGGTTGCCGTGATGTTTGTCCTCCAAAATGCTGTTTGGTATCGGTATAAGTATAACCCAGATAAAAGCCAAAATTATCTACACTTAGTTTCACGTTCGTTTCTGCACCTTGGGTAGTAATGTTGCCAGGCGCGTTAATAAAGGAATTGTTTTGCAGAATAAGCGGACTGTTGACATAAGTATAAAAAAACAACTGGTTGATGTATAAAAAAGCATCACCAATGGCACTGCGGAAGTTAATATCTCCGTTGACACCAATAGATCGTTCGGCTTTGGTGTTGCCAATGGATAAAGGGTTAATGTTTTGATAACCTTCCTGTTCGCTCTGGTCGTTAAACAAAGTTGGCATTTTGTAACCTAAACCGCCGCCAATCCTGCTCGTAAAATGTTCGTTCAGTTTAAATAAGGCATTGATCCTGGGCAGGACAAAAAACCCTTTCAGCTTACTGTCTGGAGCAGGTGTATTATAATCGGCCCGCAAACCACTTTCCAAAGAGAACCAATTACTTGCTTTCCATGTGTTTTGCCCAAAAACACCTAAAGTTGTTAAGTTGTAATTTAGTTTATTTAAAGGAAGGGCAGAAGTAAATTGGTCGGTAACCAAATTGGCGCCCGTAACCCAATCCGAAGCGTCATCATGCACCACATAATTTACCTCGCTAAAAGAAGCAACCTGTTTGCCGGAAAAATTAAAACCGGGTTCGGAGAGGTTGCGGTCAAAGTAGCCGATAGTGTTTTTAAAGTTCAGCTTACTTTCTTCATTAATTTTATGCGTGTAAGATAATTGGGTAGATAAACGAAAGGATTTATTACGCTCGAAATACTGATGGATGTTATCTGCGTTTCCGTTCAAAACCTGCACGTCTCCGCCGTAACGGTTTTCGTAAGTTGTGTTTACCCCAAACCAGCCGGAGTTATGTTCGTCCAGGTATAAAAAAAGCTTTGGGTTGAAAGTGAAACGCTTTGTTTGCGGGACAGCAGAAAAACCGGTTTTAGAAGGATCATAAGCGCCATTGTAATTATAAGCACCGAAAATAGTTGTACCAATGTGTTTCCATTTTTGCGAGTAAAAGCCGCTGGCATCAGCTCCTTTTGCACTGGTTCCATTCAGCAAAAAGGTAAGTTCAGGTTCATCCGTTGGCGTTTTACTGATCAGGTTTACCAAACCTGCAATTGCGCCGCCGCCATAAAGCGTGGAAGCTGAACCTTTTATAAATTCCACCTGTTTTAAATCCAACGGACTGATCTGTAAAATGCTTAATCCGCCCGAAAAGCCCTGGTAAAGCGGCATGCCGTCTTTTAACAATTGCGTATAACGGCTGTCCAGGCCCTGAATTCGGAAATTAGCAGATCCGCTTACGGCAGAAGTGGGCTGAACGGCAATTCCTGTACTTTCGCTCAACAGCATTTTAATGTCGCCGGGTTTCATGGTACTTTTTTCATCCAGTTCTTCCAAAGGCAAAGCTTCAATGCGCGTAGGTACATTCCGCAGGTTTTGGTTGGTACGCGTACTTTGGACGATCACTTCGCCCAGTTCGCTCCCCTTAGGTTCGAGCGTTAAGATTAAAATCCCGTCCTGGTCTTTCATCGGAAAAGTGAAAACCTTTTCCAGCCGGTTGAAACCAACAAAACTGATCTCGACCTCGAACTTCCCGCTCGGAATGTTTTTGATGATGATCAATCCGCTGGTATCGGCCGTAGTGCTTAGCTTTAGGTCTGGAATAGTTGCTGTTGCACCTGCTAAATTGTGTTTGGTTTTGTCATCACGGATGACGGCTTTAAAAGTATTTTGGGCCATGGCTGCGGTAGAAAGCAGCATGCCAAGTAGGAATAAAAAATGTTTCATCAAAATAATTTGTTTTTTAATGGTGATGAAGCTTCTCGGGCCGTATTCATTTTTTGTTTTAACGGTGGCCCATCGAGGTTTCATATTTGAATTTTTACCCTATAAAAGAAGTATGCTTTTGCGATAACAGCATAAGGCAGAACAAACTTTATAAGGTTGTTAAGTAAATTGTGTTGGAAAAAGAAAGGAATAAAATACTTAGGCGAGGGGAGGGCGGAACAACTTGTTTTGGTATTCTGTTGTGAAGAGGAGCGGATGGCTGGCTACCGGTTTGCTTAAAGCTTCGGCCAATAAAGAGGATGCTGTTTTTACCTGCAATAAAATGATGAGAAAAGAATTGGCCTGATGCTGAAACTGCAAGGAACCATCAGATTTTGGAGTTGTGTCATTTTGATTATGTCCCAAAAGGTCTTTACCGCCTAACAGGTAATCCCCTGCAAAATCGATTACATCCGGTTCCCCAACTTTCACCTGGCAGTAAGAGCGGTACATGCCCGGCAGTTCTTTCATTAGCGAAAAATCACCTAAAGGCAAAAGCGTGCTTCCTGTTAAAAAGAAACAAGCTAGTAATATGGCCGTAAGTGATTTTATCATTGCAGCAAAAGTATAAAAAAGAAGTAGGTATTGGATAGTAGCGGATAAATAAAATGCTTCTTTTACCGGTTGTTTTTCTGCATCGTCCGAAATTTTAAAAGCGATCAAACAGGCAATACAAGGGTGTATAAGAAAATGGGTGTTAAAAGAAGCATCAAAAAAATAGCTTTTCATATTTTGAAAGACAACAAGAAACTAATACCTTAGTTAGATAATTCCTTGTTATGAAAATATTTTCTTTCTGGCTGTTCTGTTTAGTAGTTCTGGTTTTTTGTTCGATGGCAAAAGCGCAAACCAACACAGCAAATGATGCTGTACTGATTGATTTGTACCAAAACCAGCGTTTTGCAGAAGCGGCAAATTACCTCAAAACCAACTATCCGGAACCGGTAACAGATTTGAAAATCTTGGGCCGTTTTGCTTATGCCAACCGAATGGCCGGGAACCTGTCGGAAGCGGAGCGTTATTACTTGCGCATTTATCAGCAGGATTCGGCCAGTATTCCGGTTTTGCTAAGCTTGGCCGGTTTACAAATGAGAAGGGAAAACAACGCCAAAGCATTATATTATTATGAAAAGGTGATCGCCTTGGATAAAACCAACTTCTTGGTGTACAAACAACTGGGGAAACTTTATGCGGAGAAATCTGATCAGGAAAACGCTGTGCTCAACTGGCAAAAAGCAAACCGCATTAACCCGCAGGAAGCGGATGTGGCTGCCGACCTCGGGTTGCTTTACATTACTCAAAAAAGGTTTAAGCTGGCAGGACCGGTGATAAAAGCTGCGCTCGCCGCTGATTCTACCAACCTGTTGTTGCTGCGGAGCTTGGCCAAGCTAAATTACATCAGCGAGCAGTATAAAGAAACAATCCCTACTTGTTTAAAGCTGATTGAACTTGGCGATTATTCTTTGGAGGTGCAGAACATGCTGGGCACGGCTTACTTTCAGAGCAAAAATTATGTTTGTGCGCTGGAAACTTTTCTGGCCATGCCTGCCGATGCGCGGACCGAACGCATTTGTTATCTTGCTGCCCGCAGTTACAAAGCTTTAAAAAGATATAAACAGGCTATCGAGTATTACGATAAAACTTTGGTGGAAGCTATCTCACCCAATACCGATGTTTATTACGACGAAAAGGCAGATACTTACGCGAGGATCAGGGAATTTAAAAATGAAGCTTTGACTTATCAGAAAGGTTTGTTTTTTAAGGAGAAAGCAATTACTTATTATAATCTTGCCAGCTTGTACGACAATGAATTGCAGGATAAAAGTAACGCTGTAAAGTTTTATAAGAAATACCTGAAAGCCAAACCGCCGATCAAAGAACAAGCCTATATCAGCTATACAAAAAACCGCATTCAGGAGCTAAGCAGATAAAATTGTTAAAAAGCACATACTTCTTTTAGCACCTGTTTTTATATAAAACCTGCATCCGCTTCCCCGAAGGGAAAACAAATAATTGCAGGTAAAACGGACACTAAAAAAAGCAGGGTAAAAGAAGCATTGCAAATAAAAAGCTATCCGTTTTCAGATAGCTTTTGGTAAAATGGGAACCGGAAATTTAACTTATACCGCCATTCTTTCCGGTAGATAGCTGTAATCAATATTGTCCAGGTAATGTTCAAGTGCGCTTTCATAAGCTGGTAGTCTTATGCCTTTTTCGTTTTGCAGGGAAATATTGTGCGGGCGCGGCGCTTTTTGTTGTAACTGAACCGTTGCCACTCCTTTTACCAAAGCAGGATTATATCCGGCCATCATGGCTATTTTACGGGCAAAACCCGCATAACTTGTTTGGCCCTGGTTGGCAACATGAAAAATACCGCTTTCGTCGTCCAGCAATAAATTTAGGCTTTCGTGAACAAGGTCGGGAACATAAGTTAACGAAATAAATACATCGTTTGCTACGGAAACCGTTCGTCTTTCTTTAAACCTGATAAGTGCGGCACCTGCAAAACTGTTATGGTCCCAGGGACTGAAACAGATTCCGGTACGGACGATCAATGTTTGCGGGTGATGTTCCAGCATAATTGCTTCTGCCTTTGCTTTACTTTTTCCATAAACATTTATCGGCACTGCCCGGTCACTTTCGGTATAAGGAAGGTCTTTTTTACCATCAAACACAAACCCGGAAGAAAAAGTAAGCAGTTTAACGGAGCGCTTTTTACAAACCCTGGCTAAAAGTAAAGGTACTTCGCAATTCAGCTTAAAACATGCTTCCTGGTTTTGTTCTGCCTCGTCAATGTTTGCATATTCTTCTGTGTAGATGATAGCCCAGGGGTTTAACTCCTTAACCAACTGTTCTATCGTTTCCGGGTTGCTTAGATCTTCATTTTGGTTGAGCAACACACAATTGATGTTTCTTTCCGCACAAACGTGCATAAAGCCTGAACCAAGCATGGTTGATTTCCCCAGGATTAAAACGGGCTGGCATTGTACTGCAGTTTTTGTTTTTTTGATATTGAAAACACAATGATCGGGATAAGCAATCCTTTTTTCCTGCTTCCACCAGCCCTCGGTTTTCAAAACCGGATGTAGATAAATGTTGTTTTTTGAAAGTCCCTGAATTAACCTGGCAATTGCAGTAGGACGGGGGCTGCCGGAACGCAGGTTAAAGACACCGGATTCGTAAACCCCCCACGGTTTGGTAACCAAACTGTTCCAGCCATGTGTGCCAAAAATTGCCCAGGCAGTTAATGCGCGAACATCAACGCCTTCTGCCTTTAACTCATTAACGGCTACCCACATTTCGTTGAACCACCGCATTTGTTCTTCACGGGTACAATGCAAATGACATTCGGTAACAGCAATCGGTAATTGCAACCTTTCCCATGCTTCCCTAATCAATACTGCCGGCCCGGTTTCATGTTGATAAGGTACGCGTACCACTTCCACATCTGCATATTGATGCCTGCCATTGCCGCCATGTACGTGCTGCGGATATTTTTGCAGGTCTTCGTCCAAATAACGTTCCGAAGTGATATAATAATTAAAGCCGGCAATATGAGGCTTGCAGTTATGGTTTAAAAAGTAGTTCAGTTCATCTTCTTTGATCCCCAAACCGGTCAGAAACCCCCACATGGGTTTTTTAGGGGTGAAATTCCCGGTAATGAGTTCATAAGACAGCCAGCGGCGTTCGTTTTCAAAATCTGCCTGGTATTTTAAAAAAGGTGTGCTATATACTTTTCCCAAATCCTCTGTTTGGATCAGTTTGGCATCCGGATTGATTTCCCTGATCGCTTCCATGGCCATTACCGTTGCTTTACATTCACTTAAAAGTATCCTGTAAAAACAGTAGTCGTTACTCTCGTGCGGGTACCAATGGCCGTACAAACCGCAAAACCTGGCCGTAGTTAAAGGTTCGTTCACCGGCGTGTAATACTCCAGCCAGGGAAACTTTAGGGCAACCAGGCGCGCATAACCTGCAACGCCTTTTTCAAAGCTGCCGTCAAAGAAATTAACGAATTTCGGCCCGCTGCCATGGTGCACTAAGCCTGCAATCGGTTCTACGTTTAGTTCCTTTAACCTCAGTAGGTTTTTTTCAACAAAGGCCCAGTCAATGATAGTGTCTTTTTCCGGCTGATGTTTTTCCCAAAGTACAGGATAACGCAGCATTTTAATCCCTAAGGATGCAATCAGATCTACATCATCTTTCCGGTTGTAATGGCCTGAATATTCCGACTGGTCTAAATATTCATCGTTTACGCGGTTGATCGTAGCTTCGATACCGCCCCAAATTTCTATTGGTCTTTGTGTAAGCATAACCCTTTTTTATTTTAAGTGTTTAAACTGATACACTGTACATTTAACTTTTTAATCAACTTTTGGTTTTTTAAAAAGGCAGATGTGGAAAAATGGGCAGGCAGTTAGATTGGAGGCGAGGGCAAAAGTGATCGGAACTGGGACGAATGGCCGCAGGTTCAAATGCTTCTTTTACCAGCTGTTTTTATGTATCAACCTGAAGGGCTTTTTATTATCATCGCATAGCCTGGGCATAAAGTTTTTTAGGTGATAAAAGAAGTAAACGAAGATAAAACGATTAAAATCAGCAAAAAGTAAATTCTGTTTAAAACGGGGAATTCAGTAAACTTAGCCATCCTTTTATTGATCCAACAAAAACACCCCGGCTTTTTTTATGAAACAAATCCAATTTATTCTTCTCTTTCTGATAACCAGCTTCCAATTTACATCAGCACAAACAGTAAATAAAGACGTGGCCTATGGCAATGACCCAAAACAAAAAATGGACGTTTACCTTCCGCAGCAAAAAGGCAAAACGCCGGCCATCATCCTGATACATGGCGGCAGTTGGATTGGAGGCGACAAGCTAAACATGGCACACTGGTTAAAGCCACTGCAAAAAGAGTTGCCCGAATATGCCATTTTCGATATCAATTACCGGCTGGCCAACAAGCAAACCGTAGCAAACCTATGGCCGGCGCAAATTGATGATGTAGATAAAGCGGTTGCTTTTGTTAAGGATAAGGCAAAGGATTATCACATCAACAAAAAACAATTGATCCTGATAGGCGAAAGTGCCGGTGCACAATTGGCTTTGGTAGAAGGTTTTATCCGTGACCCTAAACACGATGTCAGGGTTGTGGTTGATCTTTTTGGCCCTGCAGACATGGTTGATCTTTATACTGCACACCATGCGTTGTCCGGATTGATGAACGGTACGCCAGCTACTGTACCGGCAGTTTATTCGGATGCCAGCGCTTCAGGTCATGTAGATAAAAAAAGTCCGCCAACCATTATTTTTCATGGTACGGTAGATCGGATTGTCCCCATCCGTGAAAGCGACAGCCTGGATGCAAAATTGAAGAATGCCCACGTTGCAGAAAGTTACATTACTTATCCCGGAAAAGGCCACGGCTGGCGAGGCAACGAAATACAGGACACTTACAGCAAAACCATTGCTTTTATCAAAGCCCAAATGAAGTAAAGCATCATTGCCCGAAACAATTTATGGGTTAAAAGAAGCATTATTGCTTACATTTGATTGCGGGCCAAACAAGCTTCATTAATATGAGAACCTATCTTATTCCTACCGATTTTTCTTCTTCTTCTGTTGCTGCCGCCCATTATGCCGCTCATTTAAGCAGGCAAACGGGTGTAACCAGGCTGATTTTGTTACATGCGTATTTTGTTTCTACGTTTGAAAATATCCTGCCTACTGCAGAATTTGTGCAGCTAATGCCGTATGATATAGATGAAAACCTCAGGTTAAAAACGAAAGAACTGAACGATATCAAAGCAGAGTTACAGAACATTATAAACGAAGGCGTTGAGATAGAAATACAATTAAGCCGTTTACCCTTATTACGGGCTATTTTGGAGGTGCAGGAAGAAAACCAGATCGACCTGCTGGTTTTGTGCAGCAAAGGCAATTTTAAAGAAGATACACAGGTTGGCAGGAACATCGTTAACATTTCCAATATTAGTCCGGCACCGGTTCTCGTAGTCCCTGCAAAAGCAGTTGCCGAACCTTTAAAAAAGTTGGTGCTGGCCTGCGATTTCAAAAAAGTAACAGAAGTTGTCCCACAGCAAAAACTAAAGAAAGTGTGGGACATGCTGCAAGCCGAACTGCTGGTTGTAAACGTGGACCCGAAGGACCCGAAAGGCTTGCATCAAAATAAAGACCCAAAAATGCTTGCAGAAGAATCAGCTTTACAAGAAATGCTGGAACCGTACCATCCGCAGTATTTTTTTATTGATCAGGCTGATACCATCCAGGGGATAATTGATTTTGCAACAAAAAACCATGCACAAATGATTATTGCCCTGCCCAGAAAATATGGTTTTTTCCAATCCTTTTTGCATGATAGTGTTTCCAGTGACCTAACTATAAAATCTTCTGTCCCTGTTTTGTTGCTGAAATAAAGGTTTGGAAAAAGAGGTTTGATGCTTCTTTTATCGGTATAAATTTAGCAACAAGATTTAGGTGGTAAAAGAAGCATTTGACGGATAGGTATCCATATCAATCTTCCACTTTACCCACCATAAAAACCATCAATCCACCCAAAGCTGCCATTACCGTAAAAGACCAGCGCAAACTTGCGGCTTGTGCAATAAAACCAACCACAGGAGGGACCATTAAAAAACCGAGGTAACCAACGGTAGAAACGGAAGCAATAGCCGAACCGCTGCTCATGGTTTTTGATTTTCCCGCGATACTGAACACTAAAGGCACCACGCAGGAAACGCCAAAACCAATCAGGACAAAACCAAAACCAGCAACAAGCGGATAAGGAAATGATGCCGCCAGTAACATACCGGTCAGGATCAGCATGCCACTGTACCTAAGCATTGGTTTAATACCTATTCGATTTACCAGCCGGTCTCCAAAGAAACGCCCGGCCGTCATGGCAACCATATAAACTACAAACCCGGCTGTGGCAATGGCTGGTGTTGCATGTACTTCTTTGTGGAAATAGATTCCGCTCCAGTCGTACATCGTTCCTTCGCAAGCCATTGAAGCAAAAGAGATCAACCCAAATTTTACCAAAGCTTTATCTGGCAAAACAAACGCTGGCCTGCGTTCCTGCTGCAACGGTACATGGTTTAATATATCCTTAAAAAAGTAAAAGGCAAAGGCTGCCAGCATTAAACCAACGATCAGAAAGTGGTAGGAAGGGGGGATTTTTCCGGCAACCATGAGATAACCCAAAGCTGCGGCTGTAAATCCGGCCATACTCCAGATGCCATGAAAGGTGGTGATGATAGAACGTTTATACAAAGCCTGCACAGCCACCGATTGTGCATTGACCGAAATATTCATGAGGTTGCGCGAGGAGCCAAAGCAGAACAGTACGACAACCAGCTGCCAAACCTGGGTTGTGAAACCAAGCAGTGCCAGCATGATATTAAAAGCAACTGTACCGGCAAACATAACGTTGCGGCTACTGAAACGGCTCAATAAATTACCGGTAACGGGCAGGGTAAGCATTAAACCGACAGGCAGCGCAAATAATACAGCCCCTAATTGTGCTTCGTTTAAGTGTAGTTTTTGTTGAAGGGTTGGAATGCGGGAAGCCCAGGTGGCATACCCAAAGCCGGAGATAAAGAAAAAAACAGCAGTGGCAATCCTGATTGTCCGGGGCGTTTTCAAGGCAGTTGCCGCATCTGTCATTTTCGATCTGTATTTCGCTTACCGGTCCCGCTTAACTTAGGTTTCGGCGAAACCGTAAAAAATTTAGCCCGTTACAAATATCATCAGTAATAGCATTTGTAACGGGCGGAAGGTGAGGGTAAAGCTTATTTCTTTACAGGAGGGGTAGAAGTGATTTCCCCAAATTCATTTACGTAGGCCATCATGCTTTCCAGGTCGCCACTGGTTGAATTTTGCTGACGTTCCTGCTTGCGCTGTTCTTTATCCTCCTTCTTTTTCATCCTGTTTTTTTCCAATTGCTTCTTCATAAAGGTTGCCTGAGACTTTGCCATATTTTGTTGATTTAAACGCTGCCCTGGTTTTTACCGGTCCTGCAAAATTGTAAAAGTATTTACCGTGATACGTAAAGCACTTTGATGGTGGACATTATTTAAATCCCTGTAGCAACGGTAAAACAGCAGGGAAAAAATAGATTGCGGATCATTTAAAACGTAAGCGGGAATTAACCAGGGAATAGCGATGTATATTCCGTTTAAATGCAAATATAAAGAAAAATCAGTAAAAGCTGTGCCGTTAAGGTCATTCAGAAGTATTATTATGCTTCTTTTATGCCTGTAAAAAAGGTGTGCTGAAAATATTTTTGTATGCCTCCACCCAAAACAATAGCTGTTTAAATGGCATTATAAATTGATAAAACAAAATTGATGATGAACTTACCAGAAAACAACCTGGCCAATGATGCGCAGCAAAGCAATGATGACGGTTTGGACCTGACTACACCTAACAACAACCAGGAATTAGACAGGATCAATGCGGCCGTACAAGCTGCAGAACCTTCTTTTACTTTAAATTATGAGACTGATGGTACAAGTGATGGAGCTGATGGATCAGAACCCGGAGACAAGGACACCAAGCATTAAACAATTTGTTTCTGCTTAAACAGGTAGCTGATTTATCAAAAACCCCTTATCAAATTTAAAAATCCAGCCTGATAAGAAGTATAATCATTAATGATGCGGGCTTGATGAATAAATAGAATACCAGATGACTAAAATTGCAAGTGCAATCAGAAAAATAATGCTTGGGACAAGGCCAATTACTTTGTGTTCTTCTTCGTGGTGTTGATTGTGGTTTTCCATAAGGCGAATTTAGTATTTATTTTGTTTTGAAATGTTTTTTGAATTTTAGCTTATTGTTAAATATAAACCTGCTTGTTAGCTGTATTGCTTTGTAATTTTATAATCCATGTTAAAATTTATCATTTTAATTTTCCTTTCCGCTCCTGCTTTTGCACAGGAAGTGATGAAACCCACATATAATTTTTTCATTAGCGGGAAAGTTAAAAAAGAATCTGTAATTACGATGGATTCCCTCAGTCATTATCCATTAAAAGAAATCGGTAACCTAAAAGTAACCAACCATTTAGGTGAATTTAAACACGAAGACGAACATTTAAAAGGAATTTTGTTGAAAGACGTTTTGAGCCATACGGCTTTTGATGTTGGTAACCCGAAGCTGATGAGTGAGTTGTATTTTGTTTGTTCAGGCGCGGATGGTTATAAAGTGGTTTATTCCTGGAACGAGTTGTACAATACAGAAGTTGGCGACCATGTTTTTATCATCATGGAAAAGAACGGCATTAAAGCAGCAAAAATGCCCGAAAATATCCAAATGGCTTCAATGATGGATTTTAAAACCGGCAGGAGGTACTTGCACAATTTGAGTAGAATTGTGATTGGGCTGGCGCAGTGATTAATCGTTATCTTCCTCTCCAATAAAAATTTCCTGTCCGGGCAGGCTTTCCAATTCATGCAAATTGTGGGAAACTATAATCGTACTCATGCTGCTTTTATCCAGTATAAATTGCAGTTCCTCGATCAATGTTGTTTTGGTTTTAAAATCTAAAGCAGAAAACGGTTCGTCCATCAGTAAAATCTTTGGTTTGATGGCAAGCGCACGCAAAATGGCCACCCGCTGCTGTTGCCCGCCGGAAAGTTGCAAAGGTTTGTGTTTTGCAAAAGGTTCCAATCTGCCAAAATCCAATAATTCTTTAATCAGATTTTTATCGGTGGTTGCATATTCCAACTGCTGCTGCACCGTCATGTTAGGGAACAAAGCATAATCCTGAAACACAAAACCACATTTTCTTTTCTGCGGGGAGAGGTTGATTTTAGAAGATGTATCCAGCCAAACAGCATCATCAACCAAAATTTTACCCTGGTCAGGATGATTTAAACCGGCAATCAGCTTCAAAAAAGTAGTTTTCCCTGCCCCCGAAGGACCGGAAACTTTTGTAACACTTCCGGTTTCCATCTCCAAAGAAACCTTTAAAACACTTTTGCCCGAATAAGTGCTTAACTTTTTCTCCAGGTTGATGCTGATCATTCGGGCAAATTTTTAGCTGTGTATTTATTGTAGATAAAAACAGCAGTTACCAAAATAAAAGTAAAACTAAACAGTGCCAGCGAATAAATATTGGCGCTTTTATAATCCATGTTTTCCACCGAATTGTAAATGGCGATAGAAGCCACACGCGTAACGCCCGGAATGTTTCCGCCAATCATCAGCACCACGCCGAACTCGCCCAAAGTGTGCGCAAAAGTCATGACGGTAGCGGTTAAAAGTGAAGCCCGGATGTTGGGCAGCAACACCGAAAAGAAAGTTTGGCGTACAGATTTTCCCATGGTAAAAGAAGCATGTGCCAGCGAAACCGGCAGTTGCTGCAAAGCGGATTTGACGGGACTGATCATAAACGGCAGACTGTAAATTACCGAAGCCAGCACCAGGCCTTCAAAAGAAAAAACCAATTGCAAGTTAAAATGCTGCAACAGCCATTTGCCTAAACCCTGCTGCGGACTAAAAGCCAGTAGCAAATAAAAACCAAGCACAGACGGCGGCAAAACCAGCGGCATGGTAAAGATGGCCTCCAGGATCACTTTAAAAACCGAGCGCCCTTTTGAAAGCCAGTAAGCAACGGGCAAACCAATCAACAATAAAATAGCAGTTGAAATAACCGCTAATTTTAAAGTGAGCCAAATGGGGGACCAGTCTGTCAATGGAAATGGTTTTAGAAAGAGTTGATTTATTGTTTTATGCTTCTTTTATGCTTGTGTTAGTTCATCCCCCTTGCCCCCTTCAAAAGGGGGATGAGGACCAGGATGTATATCTTTCTGGTTTTTTACCTTTCAACCTTTCAACCTTTCACCTTTTCGTCTTTCAACCTTTTACCTTTCAGCCTTTCAGCCTTTCACCTTTCAACCTTTCACCTTTCAACCTTTCAACCTTTCACCTTTCAGCCTTTCACCTTTCCGCCTTTTACCATTTATCTATAACCGTATTTTTTCAGAATAGCTTTTGCATCCGGACTTTGCATATAACGGAAAAACTGTTCTGCCGAAGCACTTTTTTCAGCATGTTTCAAAATGACCATGCCTTGTTCAATCGGTTGATAATCAGAAGGAGTAATTCGTTTCCAGTATAATTTTTGTTTGTTTGCCGCATCGCTGATCAAAGCTTCCGTGGTAAAACCAACAGTTGCAACGCCGGTGGTCAGGTAGATATTTATCTGCGCAATACTTTCTCCGTAAACAATTTTAGATTGGATTTTTTGTAAGATACCTTTTCGCTGCAAAACTTCTGTGGCAGCTTTTCCGTAAGGTGCAGTTGTTGGATTGGCGATAGCAATTTTTTCGATCTGATTGCTTTGAAGCAGCTTTTCCCAATTGTTAAAGTTGAGGTTTTTATTGCTGCAAATGATTAAACTGCCCAAAGCATAAACCACGGGTTTGTTGGTACTGAAACCTGCTTTGTACAGATCTTCCGGGAAGCTCATATCCGCAGATAAAAAAACATCAAAGGGTGCACCGTTTTTGATCTGGTTGGATAAATTTCCCGAAGCACCAACAATGGGTTCTATTTGGATACTGTTTTTACGGGTAAAATCTTGTTGCAAAACTTTGATGACGCCTTGCAAGTTTGCTGCAACGGCTACTTTTAAAGCCTGCCCGACACCTAACGTTGGCAAAATAATACAGCCCAACAAAAGGCATACTGTTTTTATCAGGTATTTTTTATGTTGAAGTAAATTCAAGCCCATCTGTTGAAATTTTGGTGATAAAAGAAGCATTTGTTTTTGTGCGATTTAAATTTGGATAAAAATCAGGAAATTATCGCTTAAAAAATATCTTTGCAGCACATGGCTTACAAGTTTGTGGATAATTACCGGGAAAAAGGGGCGCGGAAACAGCTGGTGAAGTTTCTGGAGGAAGTGAAAAAGATCGGCGACAAACGTGTGCTGGATGCAATAGCAAAAGTACCGCGCCATTATTTTTTCGATGAGACGTTCTGGCTGCAGGCTTACCGTGATATTGCTTTCCCGATTGGCGACGGACAAACCATTTCACAACCTTACACCGTTGCTTACCAAACCGAACTGCTGCACATCCAGCCCAAAGATAAAGTGCTTGAAATTGGTACAGGTTCCGGTTATCAAACCTGTATTTTGCTGGAACTTGGCGCCGAAGTTTTTACGATTGAACGCCAGGTGAAGTTGTATGAACGTACTTGCAAAGTGCTGCCATACATGGGTTACAATGCTCATTTTTTTTGCGGGGATGGTTCCAAAGGCATCCCCGAAAATGAGCCTTATGATAAAATTTTGGTTACGGCCGGTGCTCCTTTTATCCCCGAAATATTGTTAAAGCAATTGCGGATCGGTGGTTTGCTGGTAATTCCCGTTGGCGATGAAAAGAGCCAGTTGATGACCACCATTCTCCGCGTGGCCGAAAACAATTACGAGAAGGTAAGTTTGGATGCTTTTCGGTTTGTGCCGCTGGTTGGCGATCAGGCGTGGTGAGGAGGAAGTTTTAAGTAGTTGGTATCAAGTATCAAGTAGTTGGTATCAAGTATCAAGTAGTTAGTATCAAGTATCAAGCAAGAACTATCTATGTTAAAACTTTAAGATTTTGCTACTAACTACTTGCTACTAACTACTAATTTTCTCACCTCTTCATCACCCTGTCCATCTCCATCTTAGAATCCCTTTCCTTCATGGTTTCGCGTTTATCAAAGGTTTTTTTACCTTGGGCGAGGCCGATTTCGATCTTGGCAAAACCACGGTCGTTGATAAAAATAGTCAGCGGAACGATGGTGAAACCTTTTTCTTCGGTTTTGGATTGCAGTTTTTTCAGTTCCTTCTTCTGCAACAATAAAATACGGTCGCGTTTGGCTTCGTGGTTGTAAAACGAGCCGTGCGAATATTCGGAGATATGCAAGTTGCGGACGTACAGATCACCATTGATAAAGGTGCAAAAGGAATCCGTCAAATTTGCTTTTCCCTGCCGGATGGATTTTATTTCTGTCCCCAGGAGCTTGATTCCGGCCACATATTTATCATCAATATGAAAATCAAAATAAGCCCTTTTATTTTTAATATGTATGTTTTGTTCTTGTTGTTCTTTCATTTTCGGGTCGATCTAAACTTCACAAGTCCTGATCAGTATTTTGCCGATGCTTCTTTTACTGCACAATCAATACCGGCACTTTAATGCGATGCCTAACCGAACCAACTGTGGTGCCAAAGATAATATCTTTAAAAGCTTTATGGCCATGTGCGCCCATCACCAGTAGTTCCAGGTTTTGCTGGTTAACTACTCCGGCAATTGCTTTCGCAACTTTGCCATAACCAACCTGCGCATACGATTGATAACCCAATTCCTGTAAGCGCAACTGGTATTTTTCCAGGTTCTCGCGGTCGCTTTGCGTTTCGTAATCCATTATTTTATCGCCATAATAATTTGCCCCGGCAGTTTCTACTACATGGATGAGGTAATAACCTGCATTTTTGCCGCCTTGCATCAACGCATGGCGGATCGTGTTCCGGTCGTTTTTAGAAAAATCAACAGCGATGCCAATCCGCTGTAAAGCAACAGGCGCAACAGTTTCAATTTCGAGTGCCAAACCGTGCGGGATTTTTTTACTGGTATTTGTGTTATGCTTAAAAAAAGGTTTAAAAAACACGTATAAAAGAAGTATCAGGATGGCGGCAGCAAAAGGGACGGTTGTAAACTGAATAAGCGTTTGATGATATGGATAAGCTTTTGTCCAGTCTGCAATTTGGCCGATCACTAATTTGGCATTTAACCCAACAATGATAACTGTAGCTGCCCAGGCCAAAACCCTGATCCAGGTTTTGTTGGCAAATATTCCCATTGTTTCTTTGTCGGAAGTAAAATGGATCAATGGGATCACGGCAAAACCTAATTGTAAACTTAAAACCACCTGACTTAGGACAAGCAGGCTTCCCAATGCCCTTTCATCTGCATAAAGGATGGTGAAAAAAGCAGGGATAATGGCCAACAAACGCGTAAGCAAACGGCGCAGCCAGGGTTGTATGCGCAGGTTGATATGGCCTTCCATGATAATTTGCCCGGCAAGTGTTCCGGTTATGGTAGAACTTTGGCCGGCAGCAATTAAAGCAATGGCAAATAAGGCCGGTGCAAGCGAACCGAAAATATGTTGCAGCAATTTGTGCGCGTCTTGTATTTCGGCAACCTGATGAAAACCGTTCCTGAAAAAAGCTGCTGCTGCAAGGATCAGGATAGCGGCATTTACAATAAAGGCAAGGTTTAAAGCAATGCCGGTATCAATAAAGTTCATTTTGATGGATTCGCGGATGCCGGTTTCGTTGCGTTCTATCTTTCTGGTCTGCACCAAAGACGAATGCAGGTAAAGGTTATGCGGCATAACCGTTGCGCCAATAATACCGATGGCAATGTACAAAGCACTTCCGTTTAAATTGCCTGGAATTAAGCCTAAACCAATCTGTTTGATGTTTGGTTCAACAATAAACATCTCAACCAAAAAAGAAAAGCCAACAATAAAAACCATGGAAACGATAAAACCTTCCAGGTGCCGCATCCCTTTATTGAGCAGGTAAAGCAGTAAAATAGTATCGAGCAGCGTAACGGAAACGCCCCATATCAGCGGTAGGTGAAACAGTAATTGCAAACCTATGGCCATACCGATCACTTCTGCCAGATCACAGGCAATTATGGCTATTTGTGCAAGGATGAAAAGACAAAAGTTCACAAAACGGGAATAACTTTGCCGCGATGCCTGTGCCAGGTCCAAACCCTGCACAATGCCCAAACGCGTACTTAACGATTGTAAAAGCAGCGCAATTAAGTTGGACAAAAGCAGTACCCAGATCAGCCGGTAACCAAACTGACTGCCGGCCGCCAGGTCTGTTGCCCAATTTCCCGGGTCCATGTAACCCACACTTACCATATAAGCAGGCCCCAGAAAAGACAAAACCCTTTTCCAGCCTACTTTACCTGATGTGTTTACCGAATTGTGGACCTCGGCCAATGATTCGTTATGGTTGTTCATAAAGCAATTAAAATATTTTTGGCAGCTTCTTTACTAATGTTGATCTTTTGTCCGTTTTCTGTACAGATAACCACGGTTTCATCAAAAGGAATAACCTCCTCCACGCTGATTTTTTTGCCCATTTTCAAATCCATCTTTTCCAGGTATTGTAAAAACAAAGCCGAATGTTCCTTCACCCCGGCAATTGTTCCTGTTTCCCCGGCATTTAAAGCGGTAACCGGTTTCATATCATAACACTTTATTGTTCCGCTGTTGTCCGGGATCGGATCTCCATGCGGGTCATACTCCGGGAAACCAAGGAACTGATCCAGGCGGTTTACCAACTCTGTTGATTGAACATGTTCTAATTGTTCGGCCAGGTCATGTACTTCGTGCCAGCCGAAAGCTAATTTCTCTACCAGAAAAAGCTCCCATAAACGATGCTTCCGGATGATCTTGAGCGCGATGGATTTACCTTCTGCAGTTAAACCAACGCCTTGATAGCGGGCATAATTAATAAGGTTTTTGCCAGAAAGTTTTTTAAGCATATCTGTGACCGAAGCTGCTTTGGTATTTAAAACAGATGCAATCTGGTTGGTATTTACCTGCTGGCCTTCATCTGCAGCCAAATGATAAATTGCTTTTAAGTAATTTTCCTCGGTAAAAGAAGTATTCATTTTTTGAATGGCCTAATTAATAATTTAGACTACCCTAATATAACTTTTTCTATTTGATTTTGATTGAAATAAATAATATTAATTTTGTTGAAGGGCGTAAATATATAATTATAGTAATATGGCGGTTGAATTAGATAAAACAGACTTGCAGATTCTAAAGATATTGCAGCAGAACGGGCGGATCACCAATTTGCAATTATCCAATGAGATCGGCCTTTCACCTGCGCCAACCTTAGAAAGGGTACGAAAACTGGAAAATTCGGGTTATATTTTAAGTTATCATGCTTTGGTTGATGAAGAGAAGCTTGGTTTGGGCATTAAAACTTTTATCCAGGTTTCGCTGGATTTTCATCAAAACGACACCATCCAGGTCTTCCTGGATGCGATACAGGAAATCAAAGAAATCACCGAATGCCATCATGTTACGGGGCAGTGCGATTTTTTGCTGAAAGTGTATGTAAAAGATATTAAAGCTTACGAACAACTGATCATGCAAAAGATCAGTAGGATCAGTGTGGTGAAAACATTTCAAACCATGATCATCATGTCAACCAATAAAAAAGAACCAACCGTGCCCTTGGAATATTAGCTTTTACAGGACCTGTTGTTCATGCTTCTTTTATCCCCTAAAAATCAGTGCTTTTTATAACAGTAAGTATCCGAAACCTGTTTGGCACCTGCAGCAATTTTATGTTTTAATGGTTTTTACGAAGTGCTTTTATCACGATGTTTTCGTTGGGTTTTTGTTTATGCTGGTCGAATCCCGTTATGGCAGATGACATGCCGTCCAGCGAACATTTCCACAGCAAACCAAAAAACGATTCCCTTGGGCCACGCGTAACGTTGACAGGCCCTTTTCTAAATTTACCGTTGTTTTTAGGGTTGTCATTGGGCATAAGCGCATTGGTTAAGAAAGACAACAAGCCCCGCTTTTTTAAAGTATTTGTTTTATCGTCGTGTTTTAACAACGCAACTTTCATGTTGGTATAATAAAGGTCTATATTACCTTTTGCATGGTGCGTATCCGCATCGATGTGCATTAGCATTTTGTTGATCCTTCCTGATTTAACCGCTATCATGGCTAAGGGTTTTGCCAGGGGGTTAAGCAGTGCGCCATCCATTGGCCCCATTTGTACCGTGGTGCTAAATGCACCTGTTTTACTGGTTAGGTTAAACTTATCGGTTACGTAGGTATTCCCGGCGCCCATCATCCTGGTACGCATGGTACAAATAATAAAAGGGTTGCGCTTTTTAGCCAGCACATTATTGGTGATATTAAAAAATTGCCCTTCCGTGTTGGCCATAAATAAGGTAGCGTTTTCTTCCGACTTTTTAGCAGCTATTACATACCTGAAATAGCCTTTGTGCATGTTCATTGTATCTATGGTAATATCAAAAGCCAGCTGTTGCAGTTTTTGGTGCGGATAAGGCTGCGGGCGCAGGGGTGGCCTGCGTTTTGGCCAATTGTAATTGTTTAAAATTTCGCCCCAGCTGCTGCCTACAGCAACAGTACCGATATGGATTTGCTGCCTTTGTAAAAAATTCCGGGTATCAATATTGCGCATCGTTATGTTGTTGTACAACAAATGGAAGCGGTCTTTATCATATTTTACCCTTTTGTAAAATGCCGCCTTGTCCAAACGCGGCATCAACGAAACTTCGCTGACAGATATGCTTCGTTTACCGGGCGAAAAACAGGTATTTTTAAAATTGAGCCGATACAAGCTATCGGGCGTAGAAATACGGCAAAGCTTAACTTTCAGGGACAATGATGTTACAGAAGTGTCCCGTTTATTGGCGGCAAGCTTATCAACAGTAAAATCATCGATCAATATGTTGAGGTGCTTCAGCGAGGTACTTTTCCCTTTACTTTCATTCTGGTTCACCATCGTGAAATTCATATTGCTGATGATAAGCTTTTGAATGGAAGTGATCTTCAATATTTCCTTCATCATCTTCACCAGTAAAGGCGGATGGGCTGCATTTTCGGCATTGACCGTATCATTGTAAGGCAACCACTTATTTATCACCCTAACCTGCGGATGTTTTATCACAATGTCCCCAATATTAAACCTTCTGCCTTCTTGCTTTCCGGCAAAACCAAAATGCCCTATGATCAGGCTGTCGGTACGGATGTGCAATACATTGTTAGGTGCTTTACGCGCAGCAAGCAAACGCTGATAAACTGCACTGTCTGGTATCAGCCTAAAGTTTGTGATCAGTGCTTTACCTGCATCAATGTTAACATCAAACCGGTCGTATTCAATATGGTAAAGGCTGTCGCTGGCTTCGGTTACCAACTTCTTTAACTCATCTGTAAGGATGGTTTTTGCAACCTTGCTTTTAGGGTTTGCCAAATCTTTTTTTAAGAAACGCCATCCGGCATATCCTGCAATTATTAAAAAAAGCAGTATGCCTGCTGCCCAGCCCCAAACCTTTTTCATGTTTTTGCAGATATTGTTGTTTTTTACTTACGAAGTTACCGATTGTAAGGGTTAGCGCAGATAGGCTAAAAAACAATAACCATGATGAAAAAGATAAACTGCTATACAATGATGCGGCTGTTTAAAATGCTTCACTCCATAAAAAACCTGTAAAAACGAATATAGTTTTAGGAATGCCCTTTAGTTGTTGAATATATTTTGATTGTATGATTGCCGTTAATTTATAATGCGCCATATTTGCAATGCTTCTTTTATCGGGTAAAAATTGGTGTTGAAGCCGAAAGGTTTTTACCTGCCTTTTGCAAAAGGAACTTCAATTTTTTAAACGTCTAATTCCAAGCTTAGGATTTACTGTTTTTAATAATCATAATTTGCTCATCAAGTTAAAAGGAACAGCAAACAAATTTTTCAAAAGCATATCATTTATAAATTTATATTTATGTATGGACGATGATTTATATTATATTTGTTACCTACTGCTTCTATCTATAACGTCCTGTAATACGTATTAAATCAGGATGAGTTTAATAAACCCATAAACATGGCCAAAATTTACAAACAACAATATGTTATAGCTATTGGCGCATCTGCGGGAGGGTTGGAAGCCATATCTGCGTTTTTTGATTATACACCAATGGATGGGGTTTCTTATATTTTGATCCAGCACCTTTCCCCTGACTTTAAAAGCCAGATGGTCCGGATACTTACCCCCCATAGTAAACTACAAGTGGTTGAGGTTAAGGATAAGATGGACATAGAAGCCAACAAAGTATATCTTATCCCCAACACTAAGTATATGATTGTTAAAAATGGCACGCTGGTCTTATCGGAAAAAAAAGACAAACAAGCCCCCCATCTCACCATCGACCACTTTTTTATCTCCCTGGCAGAAGAACGAAGGAATAAAGCAATTGGTGTTGTTTTATCCGGTACCGGCAGCGATGGGTCAAAAGGAATTGAAGCAATTAAAAGATTGGGCGGGATCGCTATTGTTCAGGCTCCGGATACGGCAAGTTTTAACGGCATGCCGCTGGCCGCTATTGCCACAGGTTGTGCCGATAAGGTCCTTTCGCCTCAGGCCATGCCCCAGGTTATTGAAGATTATGTAAAAGATGGTGTGCTCGAATTACTCTCAGATGATAAAAAACATGAAATTAAGGAAGGTGGACTTGCAGATGATAAAAACGATGAAATAAAGGAAGCTGAGCTGGCAGGGATACTGAGTTTGATAAAAGGGAGCCTGCCGCTTGATTTTACAGATTACAAGCACCCTACACTTTTTCGAAGGATCCGAAAGCGGATGGGACAGCATAATTTTAGCCAGGTTAATAAATATTATGTTTTTTTAAAAAATAACCCGCAAGAGATAAAACTGCTGGCCGATGATTTTTTAATCAGTGTAACTTCATTTTTCAGGGATCCGGAAGCATTCAAACTGATTGAAAAGAAAGTGATCCCGAACATCATAGACCACAAAGACAAGGGCGATATTTTAAAAATATGGATAGCAGGTTGTGCCACAGGCGAAGAAGCTTATACGATAGCTATCCTGGTAAAAGAATATTTGAATAAAATCCAAAAAGACCTGGAAGTTAAAATATTTGCCACTGATATTAGTAAAGCCGCTTTAGACATTGCATCAAAAGGAATATATACCGATAAAGTAGGAAAAACAATGTCCCAAGAAAGGCTGGATCTGTTTTTTATCCGGGAAGGCACAACCTATAAAGTGAAATACGAGATCAGGAAGATGCTCATTTTTGCGCAGCACGACCTGGTTAAAAACCCGCCTTATTGTGATATAGACCTGATCAGTTGCCGTAACCTGCTGATTTATATGAACCCGGATTTGCAGAAAAAAGTACTTTCCATGATGCATTTCGGGCTAAAAAAGGACGGATACCTTTTTTTAGGCCCCACCGAAAACGCTACTGTTTTAAAAGAGGATTTTACGGAGATCAGTAATAAATGGAATATATTAAAGAGTAACAAAAGCGGCCGCTCGTTAAAGTTTGAGACCTTCTTATCGCCGGTGATAGAACGGATGAAAACAACAACCATGGAAGCAGGCACAAAAGCCGAGATCCCTAAGTCTAAACTTGTGGTTGCAGACGAGATCAACATGGCAATTATGGAGGAATCCGGATACTGTGTTTGTACGGATGAAAACTTACAGGTGATCCGCTCTTTTGGTGACCCTTCCCCTTACCTTAAAAGCGAAGTGTTCAATTTTAACCTCACCAGCTTATTGCCAGACAATATATCCATTGCTTTTAAAGCCGCAGCGCACAAAGCTTTAAAGTTAAATCAAAAGATAGTCCTTAAAAATATCCGTTTTGGCGGTACCGATGCGGGCAAGATCCATGAGGCAGATCTTGTGATCAAACCGTTCTTTATGGATAAATCGGCCGGGCAATCGCTGCTCATTTTATTTAAAGAAAGCAAAAGCAAAACAACGGGGATAAATATCATCAACGGTGCCGAGCTGGATAAGCTTACCAAAGCACATTTGGTTGACTTGGAAACAGAACTGGCAGAAGCAAAGCATCAACTGGAAGTGGCCAATGAGCTGATAGCATCTTCAAACGAAAATATCCAGTCTTTTAACGAAGAACTATTGTCGGCCAATGAAGAAATGCAGAGTGCCAACGAAGAACTGCAATCTATCAACGAAGAGCTGCACTCTGTAAACGAAGAACTGCAGACCGTAAACAAGGAACACCAGCAGGCCAATGAAGAATTAACGGAACTGAACGACGACCTGAACAACTATTTCCGGAGCAATTTGAACGGGCAGTTGTTTGTTGACCGTGACCTGCTGCTTAAAAATTACTCGCCCGGTGCCGTTAAGCACATTAACATCCGTGAGAGTGATATTGGCCGCCCATTAAGCAACATTACCACAAACATCAAATTTGAAACCTTGCTTTATGATGTTAAACAAGTAATGCAGGATGGGCAAACCATTACCAGGGAAGCCGAAGCGTTAGACGGAAAGGTGTACCAGGTAATGACCATGCCTTATATCAGGAAAAACAGCAAAAATGCAGATGGGGCAATCATCAGCTTTTATGATATAACAGATCTGAAAAAACTGTTCAAAGAATTGGATTTTAGCAACAAAAGCCTACTCAGGATCAATGATGACCTGAACAATTTTGTTTATGGCGCCTCGCATGACCTGAATGCCCCGATATTGAACATAGAAATGGTACTGGGTATATTGCATAAAAAAATGGACATGAAAGACCCGGACATTGTAAACCTGTCCGGGATGATGAACCATGCCATCAGTAATTTCAAAGCTGTTATTATTGACCTTGGCAAAGTTGGGCAGATTGAAGCCGAAATGCAGGAAGAAAGCAACAGTGAAAATTTTTCAGAAATACTTAATGAAATAAAGGGGCTTATTTCTGAAAAGATAAAACTTGCCCAGGCAGCTTTCATTACAGAATTTAAGGTACAGGAAGTGCATTTTCCGAAAAAATATTTAAGGAGCATCATTTTAAACCAGATCACCAATGCCATTAAGTTCTGTTCTCCGGACAGGCAGCCGGAGATTGTGATCAAGACCGAAATGGTGGATAATTTTATACGGTTAACGGTAAAAGACAATGGCATTGGGATAGACCAGGACCGGCTGGATTTTATCTTCCGGATGTACCAAAGGGTAAGCAAGGATATTGAAGGCCAGGGGATCGGCCTTTACTTAGTCAAAAAAATTGTGGATGCAGCAGGAGGTAAAATTGAAGTGGAAAGCGAAGTGGGCAAAGGCAGTACGTTTAAAGTGTTTTTTAAAGTTTAGCTGTTTGCCAAGTTCTTAAGCAATTTATAATACTTCTTTTATCAGGTAAAAATCAGTGTTATGGCCGGAAAAGCTTTTCCGGCTTTTTATTGTCAAAGGGATTTTTAGTTAGATGAATCAGAAATGCGGAAATACTTCCAACGGTGATATCGAAGTTGTTTAATTTATTTCTTCTTTTTGTTTTTTACTTGGTACTTCTTTTATCGGGTAAAATATCAGGTCATCCCCCTTGCCCCCTTCAAAGGGGGAACCTGCAAACGCCGCCTTTCTAAACTCCTGTTATATGCTTTA
>JAABUQ010002136.1_pt1 | contig 40057 bp, 42 predicted proteins | sample 5560001 | NCBI WGS metagenome assembly JAABUQ01 (sample SAMN10711888, study PRJNA513371) | rock metagenome | isolation source: Antarctica rocks | place: Antarctica: Victoria Land, Finger Mt nord | collected 2015-12-18
AGGTCAAGGGGCGATGGACGGACCTGTATCGCGCCGTCGACAAGGACGGCGACACGATCGACGTCCATCTGTCCTCGACGCGCAATGCCAAGGCGGCCAAGCGCTTCCTCGGCAAGGCGCTGCACGGTCTCAAAGACTGGCAGAAGCCGCTGAAAATCAACACCGACAAGGCGCCGACTTACGCCATCGCCATCCGCGAACTCAAGGCCGAGGGTAAATGCCCTGAGGACACCGAGCACCGCCAGGTCAAATACCTCAACAACGTCATCGAGGCCGATCACGGCAAGCTGAAGCAGCTGATCCGCCCGGTCCGCGGCTTCAAGTCGCTCAAGACCGCTTACGCCACGATCAAGGGCTTCGAGGTCATGCGTGCCCTGCACAAGGGGCAAGCCGCGCTCTGGCAATACGGCGGCGGGATCATGGGTGAAGTGCGTCTGATCGAGCGGAATTTCGGCATCTATACAAGCTGACGCCGATCATCGTCGGGGTGACGTGGCCCTCCGCCGTTTTTGTAACAGAGCCAGGCTTCGGCGGTCGCCCGGTAACGCGCCTCGGACCGCGCGAGATCGCGCGCCAGCGTCGTGACTTCGCTCACGTCGACATTGTTGCCACACCAGTGCGTGATCGCGCCCGCCGCGTCGCGAACCGGTGCGATGCGAGTAAGGAAGGGGCGGAACACCCCGTCCGCACCCTTCAGCGGAAACGTCATCTCGAACCGCTCGCCGCGTTCGATCAAAGCGGTCCACGTCTCCAGGACTTGTGGCAGGAGTTCGGGATCATGAACCGCCTGCCAGCCCCAGCCGACCATGTCTTCAGCTACAGTGCCGGTATACTCGAACCAGCCCTTGTTATACCAGTAGACGTGTCCGGTCGCATCTGCGATCCAGCACAGATTGGGCAAGTTTTCCGCCATTGCGCGGAACTCGGCCTCCGACGCGGCGAGCGCATCGGCGGCGCGCTTGGCAACCGTGACGTTGCGGTAGAAAATTGCGGTCCCACCAGCCACCGGGTAGACGTTCAGCCGGATCCACTGTTCGATTGGCACATTGGCGCGCTGGTAGGTCACTTGCCCATGCTGACGCTCGGCCATCACGCGATTGACGAGCGACAGTGTTGGTGTGTCGCGCGTCGCGGGCCAAACCTCCAGGAGGGAGCGACCGATGATCGCCTCGGCGGGGCGACCGTCGATCGCAACGCCGGCCGCGTTGATCGCCAGCACCCGTAAATCGCGGTCGAGTAGGAACATGCCATCTGAGATGCTGTCGAGTATCTCGCGCGATCGATCGCGTTCGGCACGCACCTCGGCTTCCGCCCGCGCCAGATTTTCCGCGGAGGCCGCCAGCACGCGCGCGGCGAACACCGTGTCGGTGGTTTCCTGACAAATGCAGAAATTGCCCGCGACCGTTCCATCGGGGAGGCGGATCGGCGAGTTGGAGAAGGCGAAGTGCGCCTCAACCCGCTCGCCGCCTCGATGGATCGTCAGCGCGATCTCGTCCATGCGCGTCGGCACCCCCGCGACCGCATTAGCGATGATCGGCTCGACCTCGGCCGCGATGTCGGACCAGACCTCGCGGTAGGATCGCCCCAGCGCGGCGGGGTAACAATCCTGCAGAATCGCGGCGTAGGCGTCGTTGTAGATCAGCGTGCGATCGCGCCCCCAGGCGATAAACATGGCGTGCGGGCCGCCAACCACCATGGATACGAGCGTGCGCAGTTCGGACGGCCGGCCGTCCATAGGCCCGAGCGGTGTGACCGACCAATCGTGTTCGCTAATCAGGCGAGCAAGCTCGCTTTCGCCTGAGGAAGAACTCTGATCTGCTGTCGCAAATGGCCCATCGCCCCGCAACGGATGCAGTGTAACCGGCACAATCGTCTCTCGATCATTGCTGCGATACGCGGTGGCGTTGACACGCCGATCCATGACCGGACGTGTACCGCGCATGGTGAGTGTAAGTCCACGTCAAAACAGTTTCCACGCGGTGTTTCTCCCCTTGCTGCAAGTGCAGGCTGATGTTGCATCGAGTTGTCAACTCGACGGTCATCACCCTTCGCGAGGTTCAGGCCCGCTTCCCAACAGAAGATAGCTGCCTCGAATATCTGATGCGGACCCGCTACGGCGCTCGCCACGATTGCGAGCGGTGCGGCCGCGAAGCCAATATCTCGCGAGTGAAGGCGCGCCGCTCATACGCTTGCGAGCACTGCGGTGGGCAGGTTTACCCGACGGCGGGAACGCCTTTTGAGCGCACGCGCACGCCGCTGCGCGACTGGTTCTTTGTGATGTTCCAGTTCTGCGCTTCTCGAAACGGTGTTGCTGCAAAGAACGTCGAGCGCCAGTTCGGCGTCACCTACAAAACCGCTTGGCGTATGTGCCATATGATCCGCGAGTATATGGGGCAGGTGGACGGGAACGAACCCGTGGGAGGCTTTGATACCGCGGTCGAAGTAGACGAAACCCATATCGGCGGTGCGCATCCCGGTAAGCCTGGGTCACGGCGCGGCGGGTAAAACGATTGTAGTGGGGGCGCTTTAGCGTGATGGCGACGTGTGCGCAGGTCCTCCGAAAGCGAGCGCTGGTCCGAGATCGCGTAGGCGTCCGCGAGCGCGTCGCGCAAGGCATCGTCCGGCGCGGTCGCCGCCTCGACGCTCAATAGGTGTAAGTGCTTGCAATCGTGGCAGCTCATGCTCGCAAACAGAGCGAATTCCTGCTCGGATTATCTGACAATGGGGCAACAGCGCTGCTCGCGCTCGTTGCCAATGTGCTCACAATCATCGGCTGCCGCTTGCAATCATCGCGACGTGCTCACGCTTTTCGCCAATGACCGCAATGGGGGAAGTTGCGGACTAGCGGCTTTCGGGGCGACCGCTGGAAAGCTTCCGCTACAGGTTCCCGCTAGCCCTCCATTAGGAACCCGGCTCGACGTCAACGATCCAGGTGACCCCGAACCGATCGGTCAGCATGCCGTAAAGCGCCGACCAGGGCGAAGGACCTATTGGTTGGAGGATCGTGGCCTTCTTGGCCAAGGCCGACCAGCGCTTCTGAACCTCGTTGGCGGACGATCCACGGAGCGACACAAAAAAGGCGTTCATACCCGCATCGTAATCTCGCCATTTTTGCACGTCGAATGCCATGATACGAAAGCCGTCTTTGGCGACGACCTGGCCCCAGATGATGTGATCGGGCGACCCCGCGACATCGGCTTGGCCCATGGCGTCATAGGTCATCAGCGTCTGTTCGCCGCCGAATGCCTCCTCGTAAAAGTCGAGTGCGGCACGCGCCTGGCCGCGAAAATTAAGGTGAGTCGTGACGGCGAAAGTCATGGGTCGGCTCCTTGCTTCCCGGTGGCATTCGCTTTCGCCACCGACACCCCTCATAAAGGCACCCAACTGCCACTTTACGTCAGTAGCCATGCCCCGATCCGATCGTCTGCTCCGGCTGCTCCATGCGATGCGCACCATGTCCGGGCCGATCACCGCCACGCGCCTGGCGGAGGAGACGGGCGTGTCACCCCGGTCGCTGTACCGCGATATCGATGCCCTTCGCAGCGCGGGCGCACGAATCGAGGGCGAGCGGGGCTATGGCTACCGCCTGCTAGAAGACCCCGCGCTGCCGCCGCAGATGCTCGATCGGGATGAGATCGAGGTGCTCGCGCTCAGCTTGGCCGAGGTGCGTGCGTGGGGCGATCCCGGACTCGCAAGGGCGGCGGACTCGGTTCTCGCCAAAGTCGCCGCCAGCCTGCCTGACGAGCGCGAGCGGCAGCTGTTCCACGCCATCGCGCAGGTGTTCCGCCCAGAGCCGCGCTACGCCGAAACCATCGATCTCGCGCCTTTGCGTGCGGCTTGCTGGCAGGAGCAAGCAATAGAAATCCGCTATTTTGATGGTACAGGCGCTGCAAGCGAACGGACGATCCTGCCACTCGCGCTTGTGTACAACGAAACCTGCGTGACCGTTCTCAGCTGGTGCTGCCGGCGCGAGGATTTTCGGATGTTCCGGACCGATCGGATGACCGACGTTCGACCGAACGGCAATAGCTTCCGCCCGCGTCGTGTACCGCTCCTGCGGGAATATGTGGCGCGATTGCACGAGCGGAGAAAGGCGCAAAGCGATGGCGACATACCCGATGCGTTCCGGCCTATCGGCTGAGCGACGCTACGACTCCTTCTGGGCCTTGGCGGAGGACAGCCACGAAATCGAGCCCAGCATATCGACGCGGTGGACCGCGTCCAGATAGACCATGACGAAACCGAGCACGAGCGAACCCAGCGCCATCACCGCGGGCACGAACCAGTAGCTCGCGCGAATGCGCAAAAGCAGCTGCAGCAGCTTGCCCGTCATGCCTTATCGCGCCTTTGCGTGCGTGGACGCGGCGGCATTGCCCTCGGGCGCTGCCGCCACCAGCCCGAGCGGGCGCGGCTTGGGCGGCGCGTCGCCCGCGGGCCAGCCTTCGCGCTGGCGGGTACGGTCGCCGTCCACGTCCTCGGTCTGGTCGTGCCACAGCACCACCTGCGTCGGATAGGGAAGGTCGAAGCCCGCCGCCACCGCCGCCTGCTTGACCGCGAGGATCACCTGCCCGCGCGTCGCCACCAGCTCGGAACGGTGCGGCTTGCTCCACCAGCGCAGGCGGATATTGACGCTCGATCCCGCGAGTTCCCAAGGGATCGCCTCGGGCGCGGGGTCCTTCATCACCGCGTCCACACCGGCCAGCGCCTCAAGGAGAACCTGGCTGGTCTTGGCGACATCGTCGCCGTAACCGATGCCCACGTCGTACTGGTCGCGTCGCGGATCGAACGCGGTCATCACGGTGACGGGGTTGGTGTAGACGTCGGCATTGGGGATGATGATGCGGCGCGCGTCGTAAGTGCGGATCATGGTGGCGCGCGAGGTGATGTGCTCGACCGTGCCCTCGAACTCCTTGACGCGGATCTGGTCGCCGCGCGTGAAGGGCTGGTTCAAGAGGATCAGCAGCCCCGAAATCCAGTTCTGCAAGATGTCCTTGAACGCGAATCCGATCGCGACCGACCCGAAGCCGAGCGCGGTCAGGATGTCGGCCGGGCGGATCGAGGGGAACACGATCGCCGAGACGACGAGCACGCCCAAGGTGATGATGCCCCACTTGGCGGTGCCGCCCAGGATCGCGCCCAGATCGGGGCGATGGCGCAGCTTGAAGCCACGCTCGATCCCCTCGTGCACCAGCCGCGCCGCGATATAAAAGACGATGAGAACCACCAGCCCGAACGCGAGATTGGGCAGCTGATAGAAGAAGCCGTTCGCCATCGCGCGCAGCTTGTCGGTGGCGGCGGATAGTTCGGTATGCATCGCATCTTCCTACATTGTCGGGCGCGACGCGCGGCGCAGCCCGCGCCGAAGCGATCCGGCTGGCAAGCGCGTCGCCAGCCGGACTCTTCTTACTTAGGCTGTGTCGAGTCCATGGCGTTATCGGCCGCCTTTTCATGCGCCATCGCCGCCTTCTTGGCGTGATGCGCGGCGCGCCGGTGATGCATCGCCTTGTGGCGCGGCGAAGCCGAGGCCTTGGCCATCGAGCTTTCCTGCGCGGCCATGACGGTGTGCTCGTCGGCGGGCGTCGTGCCCGTCGTGGTCTGCGCGAACGACGGCGCGGCGAGCGCGAGGCTGAGCGCGGACGCGGCGAGCAGGTGCGTGATCTTCATAAGTATGACCTTTCCCGTGAGACGTCGACGCGCATGCACCGACACTGTCCGATGCGCCACCCGACTTATCCCGGAAATTGAGGTGCGGTTACTTTGATGTTACGCCGGGTCGGCGCTCGGCCCACTCGCGCTTCGGGATCAAGGTATTCCTACGCTGGCTCAACTGATGAGCGACAACCGGCACTTATCATGCGCGTCGAAGGTGATGAGCCCGCTACCATCTTTTTATGCGTTCGACTGTTCTTGATGATTTCCCGGCCGGCCGGAACAACACCGAGTCCTCGGCAATTCGCGATCAACCCATATCTGCCAGGAACAATGATGTTCGGTGTCTTTCCCGCATGGCTTCACACGCTGGCAATCGTCTCCTTAGCGGTCGGCGCGGTGTGCGCGATCACGATCACACTCGATGAGCTGCGTCGTCCGCAGACCATGTGGATTATGAATCTCGTATGGCCACTGACCGCCCTATTCGGGAGCGTGCTATGGACCGCAGGCTATTATGTCTGGGGGCGCACCGAGCCCGAAGGCCAGGACGACGACGCCAAGCCTCCCTTCGCGGTCATGGTTGCCAAGGGCACAAGCCATTGCGGCGCGGGCTGTGTGCTGGGCGATATCATCGCCGAATGGGCGGCGTTCGCCTTCCCGACGATCGCGGTGTGGTTCGGGTGGCATAGCCTATTCGCCGAGAAGACGTTCGCGGTCTGGATTCCCGATTTCATCCTCGCCTTCGGCATCGGTATCGTCTTCCAGTATTTCACGATAGCGCCGATGCGCGGGCTGGGCGTGCGCGACGGGCTTGTCGCGGCGGTCAAGGCCGACACCGCGTCGATCAGCGCGTGGCAGATCGGCATGTACGGCCTGATGGCCGCGATACAGTTCGGTTGGTTCCGTAGCGCTTTTGGCGGGATTGCTCCGGTAAATAGCCCCGAGTTTTGGTTCGCGATGCAGGTCTCCATGCTGGCGGGCTTTTGCACCAGCTATCCCGTAAACTGGTTTCTAATTCGCGCAGGATGGAAGGAAGAGATGTAGCGGCTCCAACCTCATTCCGACCAAGCCAAATAGCGCCAGTTCCGCCGTACGGTTCACTTGTCAGTCGTTTGCCAATGCACGGCCGACGACAGCCGTCGAGACATCAGGAGGAGCGTGCGAAGGTGGCCGCCACCCGAGCGAGAGCCGGTGGTAGAGCGGCTCGGGCATTACCCACCCGGAGACCCAGCGCGCGGTGAGGGCGGCGAGCATCAGCGGGCCGACGAGGCCCGGATCGCGCGTCATCTCCATGAGGATCACCGCGCTCGTCAGCGGTGCCTGCACGACGCCCGACAGGTAGCTCGCCATGCCGAGCACCACCGCGGCGCGCCCACCCACCCACAGGCCCGCCTTGGCGAGCGCCGCGCCCAGCCCCGCGCCGATCGCGAGGCTGGGCGCGAAGATGCCGCCCGGCGCGCCCGAAGCCGCAGCGGCAAGGCTGGCGACCGCCTTCCAGAACGCCAAGCTGAGCCCGCGCCCGGCCGGGTGGTCGACGAGCAGCGACTTGGCCTCGGCATAGCCCACGCCGTAGGTGAGCCCGCCCGAGGCGAGCGCAGCACCCACCGCCACCAGCCCGCACAGCGCCGCGAACGCGACCGGGCGCGCCCGGCGTAGTCGAGCGACGGGATGATCGGCGGGGCCGATCAGCTCGGCCAACGCGCGGGCGAACAGGCCGCCCGCCAGTCCGCCGACGACACCGATCACCGGCGCGGCGAGCCATGCCGAGCCGAGCGGATCGCCGCTTAGCTGGCCGAAATACGCATAGTCACCCTGGATCGCGTAAGAGGTGAAGCCCGCCGCGACCACAACCAGTATGACGGTCGTCTGCGTGCGCCGATCGAAACCGCCGGTCAGTTCCTCGGCGGCGAAGACCACGCCCGCGATCGGCGTGTTGAACGCCGCCGCCACCCCCGCCGCACCGCCCGCGACGATGACGGCGCGGCGTCCGGGGCGTCGCAGCCCGCGCGTCAGCGTGCGCATGATGCCCGCGACGACTTGCACTGTCGGCCCTTCGCGCCCGATCGATGCGCCGCACGCCAGCAGTCCGGCCGAAAGCACGACCTTCCACGCGGCAGTCGCGAGCGATACCCGCCGGCCGCCGCGTCGCCGGTTCCACCGCGTCTCGGCGGCGGCGATCACCTGCGGGATGCCGCTCCCTGCCGCTGCGGGAGCAAAGCGACGCGTTGCCCAAGCGGCGGCGGCGAAGCCCAGCGGCAGCAGGGCGAGTGTCGCCCACCGATTGCTCGCGAGCAGATGTTCGTGAAGCGCCATCGCCGCATCGCACGCGCGCGCGAACCCGGCGGCGGCCACGCCGCCCAGCACCGCCACCACGACGACGATCGCCGTGCTCCTCGCGTCCGCCGAACGCCGCCAAAGCCCCATGCGCGTGCGCCGCAGACGATCGAGCGTTTCGGGGCGGAGCGCGGGCCGTTGCACCGGCGTGCTATCCGCGACAACAGGCGAGCACGCAAACAGTCGTTGGCTGGCCTTTCAAGCCTCGCCCGACGGAACAATAGCAGCCCGGTCGACATACTTGCCGCGCCGAAGTTTGTTCTGGCATACGGAGCTCTAACACAACTTGGTATGGTGCGGGTGGTCGGAATCGAACCGACACTCCTTGCGGAACCGGATTTTGAATCCGGCGCGTCTACCAATTCCACCACACCCGCATCGACCACGCTCGCAGCTTGGCCGTTACGTGCTGTTAGCGCACTTCAAGCTGTTTGTGGAGCCCAATCTTCTTTGTCCACTCTCCTTATTTCGCACCTAAAAATTCGCCTGACAGTGACCTGACCCTAAGCTTCTGCAGCGATAATGTAAGTTCGGCGTCGATGAGGAAAATAGACGATAAGCGGAGCAGGTTCGCGCAGGAGCCGGTGATCGGAGATCCTGACCGAGGCCGACGTGGAGATCCGGTGCGCGAGCGCAGCATCACCGCGCCCCAGGGTGGACGCGGCCTAGCGAAACGGCTCGACGCGGCCGCGATGAGAGCTCGGCGATCGGTCCATGTTTGCGTAGGCATGTATCGCAGCCACGCGGCGCGATCGCGTCGCGACGGCCGCGATGAGCGCGGTCGCGTTCATTATGCTGGTACCCGGATTGAAGGCGAGCCGACGCGCGGACGCCCAGGAGCTCGCGCCCGGAAAGCCGGACATCCGTGGTTCCGCTAGCGTCTGATAGTAGCGAAACCTGACTATTTGAGCGGACTGTTCGAACTGCCGCGCCTGAGCTTCCGTCGTAAAGCATCGGGGAGTCCGACCCGCGCGGCCGCCCGGGTCGCAAAGCCTGGGTAAATTGCCGGCGACAACATCGCGTTTGCGTCGCGCCACCGCCCGGTTGCAACGATTCGCGCGGCGGTGCCGGCGATCTGACGGCGCAGCAACCTGCGGTTATACGATGGCAGGCGATCGAAGCCACGACGCGCTAACTTGCCGATGAATGCGCAGTCGGACGCTTCCAGTTCATAGGGGCGGTACGCGGCGAGTTCCATCAACTTGGCGGCTGCCGCTTCCTCCAATCGGGTACGCTCGCCATCTTCGAGCTGTTCCACGGCGATATCGACGATGCGTTCGAGCGTTGTCGCGGCTCGGTAGCGCGCGAGACTGTCCTTGTGGAAGGCAATGTCCGCCCGGCCCTGCAACCGTCGCTGCGCCGACAGGGCCGCAAGCTGCGAACTGACCGACATGATGCGGCCGTTGACGATCGACCCTCCCGAAATGCTGTTGGCATGGAGACGATAGTCGCCGACGATTTCGTCGATGTTGTAAAGCCGGCCAAATGCTCGCAGCCGCCAATACAGGTCGGTGTCCTCGGCGTGACAGACATGCCGGTAACCGCCAGCTGCGACCAGCACCGCGCGCCGACAGGTCATCGCCGGATGGATCAGATAGGGTTCGATCGACGGCACGAAGAACGGATCGGCGTCTTCGGGTGAACCTGCTCTACCGATCGAGCCAGTCGGCGTACCGTCGGCGTCGACGTGCCGCATCGCGCCACTAACCGCGATAACGTCGGCGTGGGCGCGGAAAAAGGCTAATTGTCGTTCCAACCGGTCGGGATAGGCGATATCGTCCGCATCCATGCGCGCGACGAACTCGGCCGTGCAGTGCGCCAGTCCATTGTTGAGCGCGTCAACAACGCCTTCGTTGGCTTGAGTATGAATGTGGACGCGCGGATCCGTTGCGGCGAGGTCGGCGAGGACCGCCACGGTCTCGTCGGTCGAGCCGTCGTCGACGACATGCAGTTGCAGGTCCGTCACGTTTTGGCCAAGAATACTTTCAACCGCCACGCGGATCGTGGGGCCGGCGTTATACGCGGGCATCAGGACGTCGACGACGTGGCTCATCAGTCAATCTGCCCGACGTTGCTGCAGCGGTGCCAACCAATGCGTCGCAGTGCCGAGCATCAGCCGGATGACCTCGCTGCAGCGCACGCTTACAATCATGTGCTGCGATGTAGCACGTCGATACGATACTCTTTGCGTGGCAGATCGGTAACGAGCCGGGCTACAGGCGCGATACCGGCGATGAAGGCCGCCCGAGCCCCGGTGCCGGTCATCGGATACCCGCCGAGCGATCCGAGATAATTAACGAGCACGACGTCGCCGCCCGGTCGCAACGCCGTACACACCCAAGCCGCAACTCTCGCAAGATCGCGTGTGGAAAAGAAATACAGCACTTCGGAAAACACGATCAGGTCGAAGGTGCCCTCCGGCACCGTGTCGGGCAGTTTACGTAGTACGAATGTGGTATTCGCGTTCGTCGCGTTGCGCAGGCGCGCGGCTTCGAGCCCCGGCTCCGATAGATCCACCCCGACCAGCGTGTCGCAGCGCGCCGCCAGTCGCTGGCTCAATACTCCGACCGAGCAGCCGATCTCGACACCGCGTGCGTAACGCGCTTTTGGCAAGCTAGCCAAAGTATCGTCGTACTTGGCGGCCTCATACGGACTCGTCGTCAGCCCCCATGGGTCGGGCTTGTCTGCATACATCGCGTCGATCTTCGCCTCGGACATCGACGGCCGGGGCCAGAACGTCCGCCGAACCGAAGCCAGCCAGGATCGCAACATGCAACAACTCCTCATACATGGCCGATGCGTCTCGATAGCCTGCCAGCCTTTGAACTCCAATGCGGACAAGAGTATTTACGGAACCGTCCCGAATTTCGAGGGTGTCGGTCTTAGTTTTGCCGCTGTGACGACCTGACCACCGCGCGCTCGACACGCGGGGCATGCTCGATCCGAAATTGGCCAAGCTTAGGACCGGTTCCTGATCTCGGGCTCTTTCAAGCCCGGGACGACGGTGGGGGAAGGCGCTTGTACCGCGCGACGCTCAGCGCCCGTCGGCGGTCAGGATCGCGGTTGTCTGCGTGAGTGCTCCGGTTCGGTGTAGTGAATGTGCAGCGCCGGTGCGGATGAGGCAGACGCCGCCGCCTCGGCTGCTGCCTCGAAGGCCAGGCTGATCGAGGGATGGCGCGCGCGGTACGGCCGCGCAGGCTCGAACACCGCGAGTTCGGGCCAGGGTGCCCCCCCCTCCCCTTTGAGATAGGCCGCGAGCCCGTCGCGCGCCGCAGCCAGCTCGTCCGCCGATCGCCCGATCACCCCCGCGCCCAGGATCGCGGCGGACGCCTGCCCCAGCGCGCACGCGCGCACCTCGTGGGCGAACCGCTCGACCCGTCCATCGGCGTCCAACGCCACGTGCGCGATCACGCGGCTGCCGCAGATCGGGCTGACACGCGTGGCGCTCGCGTCCGCATCGGGCAGCTTGCCCTCGTGCGGGATGGCGGACGCGAGACGCAGTATGGCACTGTTGTAAAGCTGTTCGGACATGGACCTGAGTTTGGGTGTCCTTTGCCTTCCCGCTAGTTGCCGGCTTTAAAAAGCCCCGCGCGGTATTGCGGCCGAACGAAGCGCGCCACGCCTGCGGGCCAGGCGAGCTTGAGATCGTAGACGCCCTCCGCGTAAGGACCTGCCACATACGGGCTGTAGATCACGCGCAGCGCGCCATAGTCACCGAAGGGCACCAGCGTCGCCTGGTCCAGCGGCGGGCATTGGTCGAAATCGCCGCCGAGTACCGCGCCCTGACGGCGTGTCTTGCGCATGACGCCAAGCGCCTCGCAAGCCGCGCGTTGTAGAAGCGGGCGTGCGTTGGCCCAATCGGTGAACACATCGACGAACGCGATCTTACGCTGCGCCGCCTTGTCCCAGATCAGCCCGCGGTAGCCCGTGTTGGGGTGCGCGCCGCCGGTGAACCGACTTTCCTGCGCCACGAGCGCGATCAAGCGCGGGCCGTCGTAACTCAGCGTCCAGTCGGTCATGCTCGAATAAGGCTGCGTGAAGCCGGACGCCTTGCGATCGCGAATCGCTTCGGCGCGCGTGGTGGCGAGGCTTTCGAGCGCCTCGGCGTGAAGCCGGACGAACAGCGCGGGCTGAAGCGCCGCTTCGGGCGCGACCCGCCATGTGTAGACGAGCGCGGGGGTGGTCTCGTTCACGATCAGATCGCGCGCGAGGATCGGTACATGGGGCGGCGACGCGGCGGCGAGGAGCAGGAACGCGCACGGGAGAGCGGCGGGACGCAGCATGGAAGGCCTCATGGAAGATTGTCGCGATCCAACGGCCAGGCGCGCATGTGACTGCCGGTCGGCAGCGAGGGATTGTGCGAATAAGCCTGGATCGGCGGCAGTCCGGCGTTGATATTCGCGAGCACGACATCGGCGGTGACGCGTGTGTTCTCGACGCACAGGCGACCGCCCATGATGTCGGGCGTGGACGAGAGCTGCACGATAGACGGATTGCGGCGGGCGAGACGAGCCATGCGCGGGTTCCCTGTTCGCGTAGCAGCACTATAGCCGCGCGCGGACCGGGCGGCTACGCGCGTCGCCAGGTGGTACCGGTAGGCCCGTCCTCGAGCAGGATGTCCTCGGCCTCGAGTTCGGCGCGGATGCGATCGGCGGTAGTGAAGTCGCGGCCAGTGCGGCAAGCCTACGCACGCCGCCAAACGGTTGTGCCGTCCGTCCGGTCCTCTAAGAGAATGCCGGCACGTTCAAGCCGAACACGAATGTCGTCAGCTTTTTCATACTCTTTCCTTTCACGCGCGCCACTCCGCATTTTGATCAAGGCCTCCACTATTGCTGACTCGACGTTAGCTAACTTTAATGGATCGAAGCTCTCGGGATTTATTACCAAGCGGTCATAGAAGTCTGGCAAGCGGACCATGATCGCATCTTGAAGAGCAAGCAACTCCTGCGGACTGCGATCTCGTTTTAGAAATCCAGAAGGTTTATGCTGCAGTATTCCAATTAGTGCACCAGCTAAGAGCATTTGGTCTCTGATTAATATCTTTCTATCGAAAGTCGTCTTAGAAAGGTCATCGCGTAGCTGATATAAGACGCTCATGGTTTTTGGAATATTCAAGTCGTCGGCCATCGAATCGATAAGCAAAGTTGGTGCATCATAGCTTCTCGTTTCAATTTCTTCAAAAGGCTGAATAGACCGGTACAATGAATTAAGTTCATTTGTATGATAAACCATTTTGTCTTCTGTCCACTCCAACGGCTGCCTATAATGTGCGCTCAGCAACGTCAGCCGGATCACCTCGCCGTCCCACCCCGCCTTCAGCAACTCCCCCACGCTCACCACATTACCCGCCGACTTGGACATCTTGTCCGCGCCCATGCTCAGGAAGCCGTTGTGCATCCACACGCGCGCCAGCTCGGCCCCGCCACTCGCGCAGCGGGACTGCGCGGCCTCGTTCTCGTGGTGGGGGAAGATCAGGTCCTGGCCGCCGCCGTGGATGTCGATCGTCTCGCCGAGCAGTTCGCGGATCATCGCCGAGCATTCGATATGCCACCCCGGCCGCCCGCGCCCCCAAGGCGAGTCCCATCCAGGCTGCACGTCCAAACTCGGCTTCCACAGCACGAAATCCGCCCCATCCCGCTTGTAGGGCGCGACATCGACGCGCGCGCCCGCCAGCATCGCCGCACGGTCGCGTCCCGAAAGCGAGCCATAGTCCGGGTCCGCCGCCACGCTGAAAAGCACATGCTCCTCCGCTACATACGCCACGCCGCGCGCGATCAGCGTCTCGATCAGCGCGATCATACCCGGCACATGGTGCGTCGCGTGCGGCTGCAGGTCGGGCGGCGCGACACCCAGCGCGGCCATATCCTCGCCATAGTGCCGCTCGAACCGCGCCGCGATTTCGTCCGTACTTACGCCCTCGCGCGCGGCCGCCGCCATGATCTTGTCGTCGATGTCGGTAATATTGCGCGCGTAAACCAGCGCATCCACTCCGTACAGATGCCGCAACAGCCGCGCGAGCACATCGAACACCACGGCGGGCCGGGCATTGCCGATGTGCGCGCGCGAATATACCGTCGGCCCGCACACATACATGGTAATCGGGTTCGTGGCCGAGCGGCCCGAGAAGTCCAGCTCCTCCTTGCGCCGCGTCCGGGTATTGTACAGCCGCAGCCCGGTCACTTGGGCGCGCGGTCCTTCGCGGGTGCGTCGGGCGCGATCAAGCCGCTCAGCGCGTCGCGCGCGCGCTCGCTATAACCCTCGCCCTTGGTGGCGGGCGTGTGCCCGCGCCGCTGCTCCACCCAGTCGATGATCGCGTGGCTCGTTACGCGGAGCAACGGCTCGGAGCGGGACGCGCGCAGCCACTCGGGTCGCGGCTCGTCGTGGCCCCAGGCGGTGTCTATCACCAGCGTGATCGCCAGGTACAGCAAGGACGCGCCGATGATCGCCTTCACCGCTCCAAAGCCGAAGCCCAGGAAGCGATCCACCGGCCCGATCACCGAATTGCGCGTGCGGTGTCCCAGATTGGTCGCGAGCGCGCGGAACAGCGCGAAGGTCACCACGAAGACGAGCGCGAACGCCAGCACTGCGCCGCCGGACTGCGTCCCCACCCACCCGGTCGCTATCGCGGCGACCGGCTTATAGAACAGTCTGAGCGCGACCACACCCGCAACCCAGGCGAGCAGCGAGAGCACCTCGGTCACGAACCCGCGCAGCGCGCCCATCGCCGCGCCGAGCACGATCATGAGCAGCACGACGATATCGAAAGCGGTGAAGGCGGGCATCGGGCCTGCGATTAGGCCGGTTAACCGCGAGGGGTCAACGCAACGTCTCGATCACCACGGGCGAGTGCGTTCCCGCACCCATCGCCACGGCGCGATCGAACGTGGCGAAGGCGGACATCTCCCGCGCGGCGGCGAGATGCAGCATGTCCGCGAAATCCGCGCCACCCGCGTGGCGCTGAAGCGCCCACACCGCGTCCGCGCCGCGCTCGACCATGACATTGGTTTTGCGCAACAGGGCACCAAGCGCGATGCACACCGTCTCGCGCTTCCACCCCATGACGGTCCCCAGCACCCACTCTGTTTCCAGCAAGACGGTCTGGGACAGGAAAACTCCGCCATCGTCGAACCAGCGCCGCGCGACCGGCGATTGCAGGGGATCGTCGCTCGCCACCGCGCGCACGACGACGTTCGTGTCGCAAGCCCTCACCGGGCGGTTTTGCGCCGGTAGCGAGCTGCCGCCTCCGCGAGCACTGCTGCGTCCATCTGCTCGAGCGTGATCGGCGGCCCATCATATTTGGGCAGCGCCGCCCAGAACTCGTCGTTGTTCAGCGGCGGTCCCAGTCGCGCGATCGCCGGATCGCGCTTGCGCAGGGTCACGCTGTCCACGCCCTCGATCACTTCGAGCGGATCGCCCGCGTGCCATCCCTTGCGATCGCGAACCGCGCGGGGGATGACACATTGCCCCTTGGCCGACATCTTCGTTTGCGCGTTCATAATGGGTAAGACACGTCTTACTTTAATATCTCGCAAGCCGGAACCTTAAATGCAATTCGCCCTCACCGACGACCAGCGCCAAATCCAGGAAATGGCGCAGCGTTTCACCGCCGATCGCCTCACCCCCCAAGCCGCGCACTGGGACGAGCACCATATCTTCCCACGCGACGTGATCCGCGAGACCGCCGAGCTCGGCTTTTCCGCCATCTACGTCAGCGAAGCGGGCGGCGGCATCGGGCTGGGCCGGGTCGAAGCGGCGCTGATCTTCGAGGCGATGGCCTATGGCTGCCCGTCCACATCCGCGTTCATCTCGATCCACAACATGGCGTCATGGATGATCGACGGCTTCGGCTCGGCCGAGTTGAAGGCACGCTACCTGCCCGACCTCGTCGCGATGAACCGCCTCGCCAGCTACTGCCTCACCGAACCCGGTTCAGGCTCGGACGCGGCTGCGATGCGTACGCGGGCCGAGTTGGACGGAGACGATTATGTCGTCACCGGCTCGAAGGCCTTCATCTCGGGCGGCGGCGAGAACGAGGTGTATGTCACCATGGTCCGCACCGGCGGGCCGGGTGCGGCGGGGATCAGCGCGCTGGTGATCGACAAGGACATGCCCGGCGTCAGCTTCGGCAAGCCCGAGCGCAAGATGGGCTGGCATTCGCAACCCACCGCGCAAGTCAACTTCGATAGCGTTCGCGTGCCCGTGGCGAACCGCGTCGGCGAGGAGGGCGACGGCTTCAAAATCGCCATGACCGGGCTCGACGGTGGTCGTCTCAACATCGGCGCATGCTCCTTGGGCGGCGCGCAGCGGTGTCTCGACGAATCGATCACTTACACGCGGCAGCGCACCCAGTTCGGCAAGGCGCTCTCGGACTTCCAAGCCACCCAGTTCCGCCTCGCCGACATGGAAACCGAACTCCAGGCCGCGCGCCAACTCCTCTACACCGCCGCAGCCAAGGTGACCGAAGGCGCGCCCGACAAGACCAAGTTCGCCGCGATGGCCAAGCGCTTCGCCACCGACACCGGGTCCAAGGTGGTCGACGAGGCGCTGCAGCTCCACGGCGGCTACGGCTACCTTCAGGACTACCCGATCGAACGCTTCGTCCGCGACCTGCGCGTGCATCGGATATTGGAGGGGACGAACGAGATCATGCGCGTGATCATAGCCCGCGAAATGCTGAGGGCGGCGAACTAACGCGGACTCCGCAATCGGCGAGACGGTCGGAGAGGATCCGCCTTTTATTGTAGGCTGCCATCCTGAAGTCGCCTTTTTCGCGCTGCATCTCGGCGATCATCATGTGCTGATCGCTATCGTCCACCATAGGCTCTTGATAATAGGCGCTGCCCAACGCCTTCAGGGCCGTGTCGAGCACCACGAGTGTCCGCGACAAGTGTGCCAGCTTGCTCTTGGGAGTGACCACCCGGGTGGCTTGATGTCCACAAAGACTGGAATAGCTCGGAGTTAGTCTTCGAGAACCGTATTGTTCGTGGCGCATCCGCAGGTGAAGCAAGATTGCTGATGTGCTCCAGGCGGGTAATCACGGGCGTGGTCAGCACTTGACGAGCGAGGCACTCGGTTATCTGCGATCGAGGGGCCGCTCGTTCCGGTTGCGGACCCTGAGGCGGCGGAGCTTGCGTCGCTCGCCCCTCTCGCTGAGCCAACACCGTCGGTCTCCGGCTTTTCGCTTCCGCCGCCGCTGCCATCGGTCGTGAAGCGCCCGTTGGCGGGATCGTAATTCGGGTTAAACTTCACCTCATCGGGCGTGACGACAACGGAACGGCCGTGCGCAGCCAACCGCTACAGTGGCTCGGGTCGGACCCTTGGAAGGTATCGGAAAAAAACTCTCGGCGGATTGGTACAATGAAACGGATGCGATCCTATATTGCAATCGTCAAAACCGTTCTCGGCCCCGCTCCCCACAATAACCCCGCCGATCAAGGAACAGGATGCGCGACACGTGCTTACGAGCTACACGCTCGCAGTGCGCCTGATCGCCTCCCTCGCCGCGCTGACCGGGCTGCTCGGCGTCGCCTTCGCCGCCGTCGGCGCGCACGTCATCCACGATCCCGTCGCGGCCGGACACGCCGCGACCGCCGCCACGCTGCAGATGGTTCACGCGCTCGCGGCGTTGCTCGCGCTGACGCTGCTGCGCGGCCGGACTGGGCGCGCGGTTGCGGCGCTGTTCGTCGCTGGCGCGGCGTTGTTCGCGGCCGGGGTGTACGTCCACGCACTCGGCGGACCGTCGCTCGGCCCCGTCGCGCCGATCGGCGGTACGCTGCTGATGCTCGGCTGGGCGGGGCTCGCGGTCGCATTTGCCACGCACGGGCCGCGCGCGTAGCCGAGCGCCGATGCCTCCCTCTCCGGCCGCCGCGCGGCTCACGATCGATCTGCATGCCATCGCGGCGAACTGGCGCACGCTGAGCGCACGCGCGGGCGCCCCCGCCGGAGCCGCGATCAAGGCCGACGCTTACGGCCTCGGCGCGGTCCCAATCGCGCGGTATCTGGTGGCGCAAGGCTGCCGCGACCTGTTTGTCGCCACCTGGGCCGAAGCCGCCACGCTCGGCGACACGGCCGACGGCGCGATCGTCCACGTCCTCCACGGGATCGAGGCCGCAGACCTCCCCACCGCGAAGGCTCTACCAACCGCGCAACCCATCCTCGATACCGCCGAACAGGCTGCGCTCTGGCACCAGGCCGCGCCCGGCCGCGCGTGCGATCTCATGGTCGATACCGGCATAAACCGCCTTGGCCTCGCCCCCGCCGATCTCTCGGCCACGCAGGGCCTTAATGTCGACATCCTCATGAGCCACCTAGCCTGCGCGGATGAACCCGCGCACCCGCACAACGCCCGCCAGCGCGAGGCTTTCGCCGCGCTCGGCACACCCCACCGTCGCCGCAGCCTTGCCAACTCAGCGGGCGCGTATCTCGGACCCGACTACGTTTTCGACCTTATCCGCCCCGGCCTCGCGCTCTACGGGGGCGCCCCCTGCCCGGCCGCAACCGATCTCGCCCAGGTCGCCCGCCTCCACGCGCGCATCCTCCAGCTGCGCCAGCTAACCCCTGGAGACCCCGTCGGCTACGGCGCGACCTTCATCGCCATTTGCCCCACCCGCCTTGCGATCGTGGGCCTGGGTTATGCCGATGGCCTGCCGCGTGCTGCGGGTGCGAAGGCTTTACTGGACGGGAGGGAGTACCCCGTCGTAGGGCGCGTCTCGATGGACCTGACCGCGATCGACGTGACCGACGCCCCGCCCCTCGCGGTGGGGGATTGGCTGGAGATCGCATTCGATCTTCCCACCACCGCCGCCGCCTCGGGCCGTTCGCAATATGAGTTGCTGACCGGTCTCGGCCGCCGTTTTCAGCGGCGCCACCTCCGCGCATGAACGCCATCTTGCGCCTCCTGATCGCGCTTGGCCGCGTGGTGATCGGCGCGTTCGCCGAAATCGGCCGCGTCGCGCGTTTCGGCTTCGCGGCGCTCGCCCGTGCGCTTTCGCCGCCGTTCTACCCGCGCCGGCTGGCCGCGCAGATGATTGCGGTCGGCTACTTCTCGCTCCCGGTAATCGGCATGACCGCACTGTTCACCGGCGCGGCGATCGCGCAGCAGATTTTCGTGGGCGGCTCGCGCTTCAACGCCGCCTCGACCGTGCCGGCCGTCACCGTCATCGCGCTCGTGCGCGAACTGGGGCCCGTGATGGGTGGCCTTATCATGGCGGGCCGCGTCGCTTCCGCGATGGCGGCCGAACTCGGCACGATGCGCGTGACCGAACAGATCGACGCGCTGACCACGCTCCGCACCGATCCCGTGCGCTACCTGATTGTGCCCCGCATCGTCGCCTCCACGTTGGTCATGCCCGTGCTGGTGCTGATCACCAACATCATCGGCGTGCTCGGTGGCTGGGCGCTGGCGGTCAGCAGGCTAGGCTTCAACAGCGCCGAGTATCTGAGCGTCACGCGCCACTACCTTAAGGCGGACGATATCACGTCGAGTCTGGTCAAGGCGACCGTGTTCGGCTTCATCATCGCGTTAATGGGCTGTTATCACGGGTTCAACTCCAAGGGCGGCGCGGAGGGCGTGGGGCGCGCGACGACCGACGCGGTCGTGTCCGCGTTCGTGCTGATCCTCGCGTCCAACCTAATCATCACCGTGCTGGTGTTCGGCACCAAATGAGCGCGCCGCTGATCCAGATGCAAGACGTGTACAAGCACTTCGGGCCGAAAGCCGTGCTGCGCGGGCTGGACCTGTCGGTTGAACCCGGTGAATCGTTGGTCATCATCGGCGGCTCGGGCACGGGCAAATCGGTGATGCTCAAATGCATCCTGGGGCTGATGACGCCGGACAAGGGCCGTGTCCTCGTCGGCGGGGTCGAGGTGGGCAAGCTGCGCGGCGGCGCTATGGCCCGCCACCGCGCGAGGTTCGGAATGCTGTTCCAGGGCGGCGCGCTGTTTGATTCGCTCTCGGTGTGGCGCAACGTGTCCTTTGCGCTCACCAATGGCGATATCGGCCGATCCTCGCGCCTGCGCGCCGAGGCGATCGACAATCTCGCTCGCGTGGGGTTGGGACCCGAGGTGGCGGACCTCAAGCCCGCCGAGCTTTCGGGCGGGATGCAAAAGCGCGTCGCGCTCGCCCGCGCCATCGCGGCGCGCCCCGAAATCATGTTCTTCGACGAGCCCACCACCGGCCTCGATCCGATCATGGCGGACGTGATCAACAACCTTATCGTCGAACTCGTCCGCGATCTGGGCGTCACCGCCGTCACCATCACGCACGACCTGTCCTCGGCGCGCAAGATCGCCGACCGCGTGGCGATGCTCTACAACGGCCGCATCATCTGGGAAGGGCCCAAGGACCGCCTGTACATGAGCGGCAACCCCTATGTGGACCAGTTCGTCGCGGGCCGTGCGGAGGGGCCGATCCAGATGGGGGTACGCCGGGGAGACGTGGAGCGGGGAGACGATGGCGGGGCGGAAATCATATAGAGTAATTTGCACCCATCGGTCGCACGCGCGTACCGCCCCGCGACTCCATGACTATTGCCCGCGCACGGAGGTCGTTTCAGATGAACGGCACGTATTTCGACGTGTGGTGGTGAGTATTCGATGTCGTCACAGGCCGATCCCACGGTTGGCCATGTGGATTTTTCGTGGTCGCCCGGCAGCACGCGCGCTAACGCCTGCCAATGAAAGCCTATCGCCGCCGTCCGCCCGCCGCCTCCAAGATCGTCCGTCTCTATGGCCGACATGCCGTGCTCGCCGCGCTTGCCAACCCGGAACGCGCCTTGCTGCGCCTTCACGCAACGCCCGAGGCGCTGGCGTTGCTGCCCGTGCTGCCCAAGGGGCTCGCGGTCACATCTGCGGGCGCGGCCGATCTGGGCCGGTTCGTGCCCGACGATGCGCCCCACCAGGGCCTCGTGCTCGAAGCCGAGCCGCTTGAGGACACGCACATCGAGGACGTGTTGGGGATCGCGGGCAATGGCCCGCTGATCGTACTCGATCAGGTGACCGATCCTCACAATGTTGGCGCGATCCTGCGGTCGGCCGCCGCATTCGGCGCAGTGGGGATCATCACGCAGGATCGGCACACGCCGCCCGAAACAGGGGCGCTCGCGCGAGCGGCGTCGGGCGCGCTGGAGCTGCTGCCATGGGCGCGCGTGGTCAATCTCGCCCGCGCGCTGAGCCAGATCGGGGAGGCGGGGTTCTGGCGGGTGGGGCTCGAGGGGGATGCGCCCGCCACGCTCGCGCAGGTGCTGGGCACCAGCCGGATCGCGCTCGTGCTCGGCGCGGAGGGGGAAGGGATGCGGCCCAACACCGTCGCGCATTGTGATGCGATGGCCCGCCTGCCGATTGCGCCTGTCATGGACAGCCTGAATGTGTCCAATGCGGCCGCTGTCGCCTTGTATGCCGTGGCGAGCCGCTGAACGCAAAGGGGCGGATGGATCGCCCCACCGGCAAATGCATTCACGGCGCACATAAACGACAGGGGCCGTCAGTTTAGTCTAAACTGACGGCCCCATGGTTTTGCAGCGAGTTCGCGGTTGGCGAGGTTACGCGCGGCGGCTGCGGCGTGCGAGGCCAATGCCGAGCAGACCGAGACCACCTAGCGCGAGGCTGGTGGGTTCGGAAACCGGATTGGTCTTGGCGAACGCAACGTTGTCGATCTCGAACGTGTACTGCGTGCTGGTCGCGACGACGCGATCGAACGCAGTGGTCGAGTTGATGTTTACGTAGGTGGTTCCGTTCATACCCTGGTTGCCGTGCGGGTTATTGAGCACCTGCACACCGGTAATCATACCGACGAGGTTGCTACCATTATAAAAGCTTAGCGAGTTGTAGTCATCGACCGAACCCCAGAGCAGGCCGAAATACTTCTCCATCGTCGGCAGCTGCAACGTAACCATCGCGCCCTTGCTGGCATCCGTCGACCCGGCGGTTATATAAGTCGTCATGTCGCTGCCATTAGCCTGGTTCTTACCGTTCGGCCCGAAGTGATTGCCGTTGCTGCCCGAAAGGTAGGGCGCGGCATAGATGTTGGTCTGGTCGGCCTTGACCGCCCTGGCGTCGGGCTGGAACGAAACCGTAATTCCGCTGGCGAGCGTAGCACCGCTCTGACCAAGAGGCAGCGCGTCGAAATTCTCGTACCCGGCACCCGTAGGTGCGCCACCGATGGCGTTCCTGCTGGGATTGAGCGTCGGCGCGCCACCGACAGAACTGGTGACGGTAAGACCTGCATAAGCCTGGGTAGCGAGCACGAGCGCGGCGCCCACCGCGACGAGTGACAATTTCATAACACGAACTCCTGAAGCGACTACCGCGTAACACATCGGCAGTTCTCATCAGCAAAGCGCATGCCATTTGCTGCAGCACGGCGGAAAGCCATGTTTCAGCGAGTTACGAGGAGGTGACACCCCTTAGACATCGTAAAATATCCCGACGAGATTTTCGTATTTGTACGTAACGTCTTTTCGTTCCTCGGCTCAACTCGATCTTTACCCTTTTTACCGCAATAAACCAATATAGGCAATTGCGGAACATAGGATCGACGAAATTTGATTATGGTCCATAGTCCAGCGAATGGTGGTGTGATTGCCGCGGTTTATCGGGCCGGCGCAGAAGGCATGTTGGCAATTGCAGTAACCTCCTGAACATATTGCCACGCGACACGTCCCGAGCGCGATCCGCGCGCCATCGCCCAGGCGAGCGCGTCGAGCGGATCGAACGGTAGCCCACGCGCGTGCGCATAACCGCCGACAATCGCGAGATACGTGTCCTGATCGCAGGGGTGAAAGCCAAGGCTGAGCCCGAAGCGGTCCGCCAGCGCAAGACGATCGTCCGCCACGTCGCGCGGGTGGATCGGATCGTTCTCCGCCATCTCACGCGCGACCAGGTGACGGCGGTTCGAAGTCGCGGCCAAGCGAACATGATCCGACCGCGCGTTCAACCCGCCTTCCAGTACCGAGCGCAGCGCCTTCCACTGTCGCTCGTCCGCCTCGAAACTGAGGTCGTCCGCGAACACCAGGAACGCCTTGGGCGCGGTCGCCTCCAGCCGGGCGAACAACTGGGGCAGAGTGGCCAACTCGTCGCGCGCGATCTCGACCAGCGCGATTGCCCCACCCCGCGCGGCCACGTCCGCCACCGACGCCTTGACCAGCGCGCTTTTCCCCATGCCGCGCGCGCCCCACAGCAGCATATCATGCGCGGGCACCCCGGCGGCGAGCCGTTCCACGTTTCCCAGCACGGCGACTTTCTGCGCGTCGATCCCCAGCAACAGGTCCAAGGGTTGCGCGCTTAGGCGGACCGCCGCCAACCGCCCCTCGCTCCACAGGAAGGCCGCGCCCTCACGCGGATCCACCTCCGCCAGCGGCAAGGGGGCGAGCCGCTCGAGCGCGTCGGCAATACGGGTCAGTTGGGCGCGGATTGCGCGGGAACGCTTCACCGCCTAGACGCTGGCATTGATCCAGACTCCCGAGTTCGAGACCCCGCAACAATGTTCATCTCTCCGGCCTACGCGCAAGCCGCGTCCGGCGCGGTCGCCGGCGGCGGCTTCAACCCCATAATGCTCGCGCCCTATGCGCTGATCTTCGTCATCTTCTATTTCCTCCTGATCCGCCCGCAGCAGCAGCGCGCCAAGGCGCAGCGTCAGGCGATCGGCGCGGTCAAGCGCGGCGACGAGGTCGTCACCGGCGGCGGACTGATCGGCAAGGTGACGAAGGTCGGCGACACCGAGGTCGAGGTGGAGCTTGGCCCCAACCTGCGCGTGCGCTCGGTCAAGTCGATGCTCGCCGATGTGCGCCCCAAAGGCGTCACCACGCCCGCGAACGACGCGAAGGCTTAGATGCTGCAGTTTCCCGCGCTCCAGCGGTGGGCGATCCTTGTCATCATCGCGCTGGGCGCGATCTTTGCGCTGCCCAATTTCTTCTCCGAAGGCGTGGTCAAAACCTGGCCCGCCTTCGCGCCGCACGCGCGCGTCAATCTCGGCCTCGATCTGCGCGGCGGCAGCTATATCCTGCTCGAGGCATCCCCCGCCGACGTCGCGGCGCAGCGCTTGCAGACACTGGAGGAAGAAGTCCGCTCCGAACTGCGCCGCACCGACAACGGCGCGCGGATCGATACCGGCGATCTCTCGCTTGCGGGTAGTCGCCTGACGTTCCTGCTCCGCAACCCCGCCGACGTCGATCGCGCGGTCGAGCGAATGCGCACACTGACCCGCCCCAGCGGCGGCGGTACGCGCGATTACGATGTGAGCGTCGTCGATGGGGCGCGCATCGTCGTCGCCCCGACCGACGCGGGGGTTAAGACCGCGCTCAATCAGGCGATGGATCAGGCGGTCGAGGTCGTGCGTCGGCGCATCGACGAACTCGGCACGCGCGAACCCACCATCGTGCGCCAGGGCGACAACCGCATCGTCGTGCAGGTGCCCGGGCTGCAGAACCCCGAGGCGTTGAAAGAACTGATCGGCAAGACCGCCAAGCTCGAATTCAAGCTCGTCGATCTGGAGGCCAATCCCGCCGACGTGCAGGCGGGCCGCGCGCCGCCGGGTTCGCAGGTGCTGCCCTATGTCGAGACAATCGGGCGCGCGGCACCGAGCGCGATCGCGGTCAAACGACGGGTAATGGTGGGCGGGGAGGATCTGATCAACGCGAACGTAAGCCAGGATCAGAACGGCTCGCCCGCGGTGGATTTCAAGTTCAACGGTAACGGCGCGCGCAAGTTCGCAAAGGTGACGCAGGACAATATCGGCAAGCCGTTCGCGATCATTCTGGATAACCGAGTGGTATCGGCACCGAACATTCAAAGCGCGATCTTGGGTGGATCGGGGATCATCACGGGCAACTTCACGACCGAGAGCGCCAACCAGCTCGCCATCCTGCTCCGCTCGGGCAAGCTGCCCGTTGCGCTGACCGTGGTGGAAGAGCGCACCGTCGGCCCCGATCTCGGCCGCGATTCGATCCGCGCGGGCGCGGTCGCGTCCGCCGTCTCGATCGCGCTCGTGGCGACGTTCATGCTCGTCACTTATGGCCGTTTTGGCCGGTACGCGAACCTCGGTCTGCTCGCGCATCTCGTGCTGATCCTGGCGTTGATGAGCGTCACCGGTGCGACGCTGACGCTGCCCGGCATCGCCGGCCTCGTGCTCACCATCGGCGCAGCGGTCGATGCGAACGTGCTGATCAACGAGCGCATTCGCGAAGAGCAACGGCGCGGGCGTAAGATCGTCGACGCGGTCGGAACCGGCTACAGGGAAGCGACGCGCACCATCTGGGACGCGAACATCAGTAACGCGCTGGTCGCGATCGTGATGTTCTTCTTCGGATCGGGGCCGGTCAAGGGCTTCGCGGTCGTGCTGCTCATCGGCATCGCCACCGCAGTCTTCACCGCCGTCACGGTCAGCCGCCTGCTGGTCGCCAACTGGCTCAAGGGCCGCCCAAAGTCGCTGGTGATCTGATGCGCCTGATCAAACTCGTCCCCGACAACACCAACATCGGCTTCGTCCGCAGCCGCTGGTTGGCGTTCGGCGTCACGATCCTGCTCACCATCGCCAGCATCGGCCTGTTCGCCACGCGCGGCCTCAATCTCGGCGTCGATTTCGTCGGCGGGCTACTGATGGAAGTCGGCTTCACCCAAGCCGTGCCGCTCGACGATCTGCGCGGCATCGTACGCGCGCAGAATATGGGAGACGTGTCGCTCCAGGAGTTCGGCGGGCCCAACAAGGTGGCGCTGCGCCTGCCGCTGCCGCCGGGCGATCAGGCGGCCATTCAGCGCGTTGTCGCGCGCGTGCAGGGCGCGATCAAGGCCCGTCACCCGGACGCGAGCTTTCGGCGCGTGGAGACCGTCTCGGGCAAGGTCTCGGGCGAACTGATCCGCACCGGCATGATCGCGGTCGCCTTGGGAATGCTCGGCATCGCGCTTTTTACGTGGTTGCGCTTCGAATGGCACTTCGGGGTGAGCACGCTGGTTGCACTCGTGCATGACGTGATCGTCACGCTTGGCGTGTTCGCACTCATGCAGTGGGAGTTCAACCTCAACGTCGTCGCGGCGATCCTGACCATCATCGGCTATTCGCTGAACGACAAGATCGTCATCGACGATCGGATTCGGGAAAACCTGCGCAAGTATCGGAAGATGCCGATCGGCGGGATCATCGATCTTTCGGTGAACGAAACGCTTCCGCGTACGGTCAACACTTCGCTCTCGCTGATCCTGGCCCTGGGCTCCTTCCTGGTGCTGGGCGGCGAGGTGCTGCGCGGCTTCACCGCCGCGATGCTGATCGGCATCATCGTCGGCACCTATTCGTCGATCTTCGTCTCCTCCTCGCTCCTGATCTCGCTCGGCCTGACGCCGGGCGCGTTCGGCCCCGGCGACAAGGCGGCAGAGCGGCTGGCGCGCCCATGACGCGGCCATGACGCACCCGTCATCCCGGCCTTGTGCCGTGACCCCGAGCGGGATTGTGCCTGCTATACGGGTAGACACCATTTTTCTCGGGGTCCCGGCACAAAGCCGGGAGGACGGTTCCTACCGGTGAACATGGAAGAACTCCCCGCGGGCGGCGGCGCAATTAAGGGATTTCGCGGGCGCGGCTTTCGCGTCGGCGATATCGACTACCCCGGCGGCGTGATCGCCAGCAGCGATGGCGGCAAGGCTTGGCCCGTCACCGACCTCGAAGCGCTGACCGAAGTCGATCTCCCCACGGGCGAACTCGATCTCCTGATCCTCGGCACGGGTCCCACCATGCGCCGCGCTCCCGCCGCTTTCGTTCAGGCCGCCGCCGCGCGCGGCCTCGCGGTCGAGGCGATGGACAGCCGCGCCGCCGCGCGCACCTACAACATGCTACTCGCCGAGGGACGGCGCGTCGCGGTGGCGCTGCTTCCGCTTTAGGCCGCACGGCCCCATGTAGGGCCACGATGCAGTCCTACGCCCACGCCGCTGTCGCCGCCAACGCGGACGAACCCAAGCCCACCGCCGATCTGAAAACGTTGCGGCGCTTCTTACCCTATCTTTGGCCCAAGGACGAACCGGTACTGCGCCGCCGTGTCGTCGCCAGCCTTGTCTTCATGGTTCTGGGCAAGGCGGTCATGCTGTCCATGTCCTACCTGCTCGCGGGCGCGATCGACCGCATGACCAACCATGGTCGCGCGAGCTGGTCGATCGCCGCCGCGCTTGTCGCCGCCTATGCGGGCGCACGTTTCATGGGCGTGCTGTTCGACAACATCCGCAACGCCATCTTCGAGCGTGTCGGGCAGACGGCGGCAGGTAAGCTGGGCTCGGACGTGTTCGCGCACGTACAGCGATTATCGCTGCGCTACCATTTGGAAAGGCGCACCGGCGAACTGACCCGCATCTTCGATCGCGGCACCAAGAGCATCGACGAAATGTTGTATTTCGTCCTGTTTAACATCTTCCCGACCGTATTGGAGCTTACGGTCATCTGTATCGTCTTCGGCTTCAACCTGGGCTTGCCGATCGTATTAGCAACGATTATTATGGTCATCGCTTATGTCGTCTATACGCAGTGGGTGACGGACAAGCGCAACAAGGCGCGTCGAGAGATGACGGATGCCGATAACAAAACCAGCGGTCGCGCAGTGGACGCGCTATTGAACTATGAGACGGTGAAATACTTCAACGCTGAGGCGCGTGAGAATGCGAACTACTCGTCCGCCCTCAAACATTATACGAATATCGCGACAAAACTACAGGTTAGCCTCTCGGTCCTGAATATTGGGCAGTCCGCAATCACCAATCTCATGATGGGTGGTGCTATGGCCTATACTGTGTGGGGCTGGAGCCAGGGACACCTAAGCATCGGCAAAGTCGTCTTCGTTCAGACGCTTCTCGCTCAACTCTTCCGTCCGCTCGATTTCCTCGGTGTCGTCTACCGTCAGATCCGCCAAGGGTTGATCGATATGGAACATATGTTCCGCCTGATCGACACCAACGCTGAAATTGCCGATGCTGCGGGCGCGAAGCCTATCGCGATCACGGAGGGCCGCGTCCGTTTCACTCATGTGGATTTCGCTTACGAGCCACGCCGCCAGATCCTTCACGACGTCAGCTTCGACATCCCTTCCGGTCGCACGCTTGCCATCGTCGGCCATTCGGGTGCGGGTAAATCGACGTTGAGCCGCATCCTTTATCGCTTCTACGAAATCGCCGGCGGCTCGGTCATGATCGATGGTCAGGACATTCGCCAGGTCACCCAGGAAAGCCTCCGCCGCGCGATCGGGATCGTACCGCAGGACACGGTGCTGTTCAACGATACGATCGCCTACAATATCGGCTACGGCCGTGAAGGGGCTACCCGGGCCGAGATCGAGGCGGCCGCCAAGCAGGCGCAGGTACATGATTTCGTGATGGCGCTGCCCGACGGTTATGCGTCGATGGTGGGCGAGCGCGGGCTCAAGCTCAGCGGCGGCGAGAAGCAACGCGTCGCGATCGCGCGCACGATCCTCAAAAATCCGCCGATCCTGATCCTGGACGAAGCGACGAGTGCGCTCGACAGCAAGACCGAGGCTGCGATCGGCACGGCGCTGCGCTCGGTCGCGCGCGGTCGCACGACGCTGGTGATCGCGCACCGGCTGAGCACGATCGCGGATGCGGACGAAATCATCGTCTTGGACCAGGGACGGGTGGTGGAGCGCGGGACGCACGCGGCGCTGGTGACGCGCGGGCAGGTTTATGCCGAGATGTGGGCCAGGCAGCAGGCGGAGGAGGAGCAGGAGGAGCGGGCGGAGGCGGCCTGAGCCTGTAAATTATGACACCCACAACGCGCCAAGCGCTCGGTGGCAGAGACGGCGGGATACACCTCCGCGCACGAGGTGCCGTCAGCCGAGGCGACAACCGCGTGTTCGGACGCCTTGCTCCGGCCGGAACACGCGCCTAACCCACGGCTTTGATGTCCGCCTCCGCCCAGCGCACCCCGCCGCCCGAGGGGCGTCACCCGTTCCCCCACCCGCATCTGCTCGCGATCGCCGGCCTCCAGCCCTGGGAGATCACCTATTTGCTGGACGAGGCTGAAACCTGGGTCGCCGCCGCGCCCGCGCGTCCGCGCCGCGATCCGAGGCTGGCGGGCATGGCGGTGGTGAGCGCGTTCTTCGAGGCGAGCACACGGACCGCGCTCAGTTTCGAGATGGCCGCTAAGCGGCTAGGCGCGAACGTGGTGACGATGCAGCCCGGCACCTCGTCGCTAACCAAGGGGGAGACGCTGCTCGACACCGCGCTGACGCTCGGCGCGATGCGGCCCGATGTGGTGGTGATCCGCCACCAATCGTCGGGCGCGGTACGTCTGATCGCGGACAAGGTGGGGTGCGCGGTGCTGAACGCGGGTGATGGCAGCCACGAGCACCCGACGCAGGCACTGCTCGACGCGCTCACCATCCGCCGCCGCAAGGGCCGGATCGAGGGGCTGACGATCGCGATCTGCGGGGACATCCTGCACAGCCGCGTGGCACGATCGAACTTCGCCTGCCTGACCGCCTTGGGCGCGCACGTCCGCGTCGTCGCCCCGCCCACGCTGATGCCCGCCGACATCGACCGGCTGGGGGTGGAGCCTTACCCCACGATGGAGGCCGGGCTCGACGGCGCGGACGTGATCATGATGCTGCGATTGCAGCGCGAGCGGATGGAGGGCGCGTATGTGCCTTCGTCGCGCGAATATTTCCGCTTCTACGGCCTCACGCCCGCGCGCGTAGAGCTGGCCGCGCCCGATGCGCTCATCCTCCACCCCGGCCCGATGAACCGGGGCGTGGAGATTGCGTCCTCGGTCGCGGACGATATCGGCCGCTCGGCCATCACCCAGCAGGTCGAGATGGGGGTGGCGGTGCGCATGGCGTGTCTGGACGTGCTGACGCGCCGCGCGCGTGGACAGGAGGGCTGGGCATGATCGCGATCATGGGCGCGCGGATCGTCGATCCCTCCTCGGGCCGCGATGCGGTCGGCACGGTCCTGATCGACGGTCGCGCGGTCGCCGCGATCGATCCGCCCACGATCCCCGCAGCCGCCGAGCGCATCGAGGCGCGTGGCCTGGTCCTCGCGCCCGGCCTGATCGACGCGCTCGCTTTCCGCACCGATCCCGCCGCGTGTCTGGCGGGCGGCATCACGCGCCTCGTGCTGATGCCCGATCAATCGCCGCCGCTCGACGATCCCGCGCTGATCGAACGTGCCGAGCGGATCGGCAAGCCGCATGTCTGGGTGCATCCCCTCGCGGCGGCGACGCGTGGACTGGGCGGTACCGAACTCGCGGAAATTGGACTGGCCAAGCTGGCGGGCGCGGTGGGCGCGGCGACCGGACGGCGCGCGATCGCGTCGGCGGCGGTCATGCACCGGCTGCTCGCCTACGCGGCGGGCTTCGACTTGCCGGTGATCGTGCATCCCGAAGAGCCGACGCTGACCGAACGCGCGGTCGCGACTGCGGGCGAGCGCGCAAGCCGCCTTGGCCTGCCCGCCGCGCCCGCGTTCGCCGAAGCCTTGGGGATCGCACGCGATCTGCGCCTGGCCGAAGCGACCGGGGCGCGTCTGCACATCGCGCAGGTAACCACGGCAGAGGGTGTCGCGCTGATCCGCGACGCGAAGGCGCGCGACGTTCACGTGACCGCCGCCGTCACGCCCGCGCACCTGTTCCAGACCGAAGTGGCGATCGGCGACTACCGCACCTTCGCGCACCTGTCCCCGCCGCTAAGGATCGAGACCGACCGGCGCGCGGTGATCGACGGCGTGGTCGACGGTACGATCGACATGATCGCGTCCGGGCACGATCCGCGCAGCGATGACGAGAAGCGCCTTCCCTTCGCGGACTCCGCGCCGGGTGCGGCGGGGGCGGCCATTCTGCTGCCGCTCGCGCTGGCGTTGGTGCGCGAAGACCGCCTGTCGCTGATCGACCTGATCGCGCGCCTGACCGCCGCGCCTGCGCGCGCGTTCGGGCTGCCCGCAGGCCGCATCGCGGTCGGCGAGGACGCCGATCTTGTCCTGTTCGACGAAGCGGCCCCCTGGCGGATCGATGCCGATCGCACGCCCGGCATCGCGGGGAATACGCCGTTCGACGGCGTGCCGACGCAGGGCCGCGTCGTGATGACGATCAAGGGCGGCGCAGTCACCCGGGCACGCACGTAGAACGGATCGGCAAGGCCCCGCGCGGCATTGCTGCGCTGTATTTGGCCGATCAAGTGAACTAGTAGCGGTACGCCTCGGGCTTGAACGGGCCGGCTTCGCCCACCCCGATGTAGCCCGCCTGCTTCTCGCTCAGCTTGGTCAGCGTAACGCCCAACTTGTCGAGGTGGAGCGCGGCGACCTTCTCGTCCAGATGCTTGGGAAGAACGTAGACCTTGTTCTCGTACTTGTCGCCGCGCGTCCACAGCTCGATCTGGGCGAGCACTTGGTTGGTGAAGCTCGCGCTCATCACGAAGCTGGGGTGGCCCGTGGCGTTGCCGAGATTCACTAGGCGACCCTTCGAGAGCACGATCAGCCGCTTGCCGTCGGCGAAGACCACCTCGTCCACCTGCGGCTTTACTTCCTCCCAGACCATGTTCCTGAGACCATCGATTTGGATCTCGCTATCGAAGTGGCCGATATTGCACACGATCGCGCGATCTTTCATGCCGCGCATGTGATCGACCGTGATCACGTCGACATTGCCCGTCGCGGTCACGAATATGTCGCAGCGCGGCACCGCCTGCTCCATCGTCACGACCTCATAGCCCTCCATCGCCGCCTGCAGCGCGCAGATCGGATCGACTTCGGTCACCAGCACGCGCGCGCCGCCTTGGCGCAACGACGCCGCCGAGCCCTTGCCCACGTCGCCGAAGCCCGCGACCACCGCCACCTTGCCTGCGAGCATCACGTCCGTCCCGCGCCGGATCGCGTCCACCAGCGATTCGCGGCAGCCGTACAGATTGTCGAACTTGGACTTGGTGACGCTGTCGTTGACGTTGATCGCCGGGAACGGGAGGCGGCCCTGCTTGGCGATCTCGTATAGACGGTGGACGCCCGTGGTCGTCTCCTCGGACACGCCCTTGATCGCATCCTGCGTGTGCTTGAAAAAGCCGGGCGAGGCGGCGTGGCGCGCGTGGAGCGTCTTCAAAAACTCGACCTCCTCGTCATTCTCGGCGGGCTTGAGCGCCTCACCCGCTTCCAGGCGCGCGCCCAACAGCACGTACATCGTCGCGTCGCCGCCATCGTCGAGGATCATGTTGGCGCTCTCGCCGTTCGGCCATTGGAATACGCGATCGAGGAACTCCCAGTACTCCGCGCCGGTCTCGCCCTTGTGCGCGAAGACGGGCACGCCCTTGGCGGCGATCGCGGCCGCCGCATGGTCCTGCGTGGAGTAGATGTTGCACGAGGCCCAGCGCACCGTTGCGCCCAGCGCAACCAGCGTGTCGATCAGGACGGCGGTCTGGATCGTCATATGCAGCGAGCCCGCGATGCGCGCGCCCTTCAGGGGCTGCGAGGGGCCGAACTCGCGGCGCAGCGCAATCAGGCCGGGCATCTCGGTCTCAGCGATCGCGATCTCGCGGTGACCCCAGTCGGCGAGACTGATATCGGCGACGGCGTAATCCTGGGGGGCGGTGGCCATGGTGCGTGATCCTTCATGCGGTTGGCACGGCCTCTAGGCGGACGAGCGTGCGCGGGCAAGGGATATAAAGGGAGCTTTATGTCGTGTACGCCCATGGCTAGGCGACCACTCCGGCGACATGGATGAGCTGCACGTCGATGCTCACCCGGCCGTCTGCGTCCGACAGCGCGGCGAAGCTCGCCTGCGCCGCGGCGAACAATGCGCGGCTGAACGCAGGCCCGCGCGCGTGCAGCACGTTGGTCTCCCCCCCCGCCCTCAAATCGCGCACCAGCGCACCCAGATCGCGGTAGCGCAGCCGCATCGGCTCGATGTCCGCCACCGGCTCGACGAACCCCGCGCGCTGTAGCAGGCCGGAAGCTTCGGCGGGATCGACCATGGGGTGAACGCGCGGGGTCACGCCGCCCGTCACCGCCTCCTCGGCCGTGAACAGCGCGCGGCGCAGCGCGCCCAGCGTGTCGCCGCCGGGGAATACCGCCACGAAGCGCCCGCCGGGCCGCAGCGCGCGGCGGCACTGGACAAGGCAGCCGGGGAGATCGTTGACGCCGTGCAGCGCGCCCACGCTCGCGATCAGGTCGAAGCTGGCGTCGGCGAACGGCAGCCGGTCCTCGTCCGCCTGCACGCCCCTCCCGATGCGCGCGAAGGCATGACCCGGATCGAGGCGGGTCACGTGCGCGGCGGGCAGCAGCAGGCGACCATCGCGGCACCCCAGATCGAGCACGCGTTCATACCGCCGCTCGCCGACCGCGAGGCGCGCGCGCAGTTCGTCCGCGAGGTGATCGTGGAGCGCCGCCACGGTGTCGAACACGCGCGCGGCGCGGTCGCGGCGTAGGCGACGAGCGATGCGGTCGAACGGTTCGGCGGTCATGTTTACCCGAGTTAGCGCAGGGGTGGCTCGGGGCAAGGCGTGCGGGCAGGCTCGCAGCCATGTTCGCCACCGCCACCCGCGTGCTCCGCCCCGCCGCGCGACCGTTCGTCGCCGCGTTCGCGCTCATGCTGCCGCCGCGCTGTCCCGGCTGCGGCGGGGTGGTGGACGCGGACGATCGCTTCTGCGGCGAATGCTGGGGCAAGCTCCGCTTCCTCACCCCGCCCTGGTGCCGCTGCTGCGGGGAGCCGTTCGCCGAAGCCGCCGGCCACGGCGCGCGTTGCCGCCGATGTACGCAAACGCCGCCCAGCTTCGATGCCGCGCGCGCCGCGCTCGCCTATGCCGATCCGGTCAAGCCGGTGGTGCTCAGCCTCAAACATGGCGACGGTACCCACCTCGCGCGCGTCATGGCGGTGCAGATGCTGCGCGTGGGGACCGGGTGGTTCGGCGCGGATGCGGTGATCGTACCGGTGCCGCTTCACCGATGGCGTTTATGGAAGCGCGGCTACAATCAGGCCGCGCTGATCGGCGGCGCGATCGCCAGACGCACCGGCGCGGCGTTCGCGGTCGATGCGCTCGTGCGCACGCGCAACACCGCGTCCAGCGGCACCATGGGGCGCGAGGCGCGCTATGCCAATATCGCGGGCGCGTTCCGGGTGGCGCGACCGCGCGCGGTCGAAGGCCAGGCGGTGGTGCTGGTGGACGATGTGTTGACCAGCGGCGCGACCGGCGAGGCGTGCGCCGCCGCACTCAAGGCGGCGGGCGCGAAAGCAGTGAACCTGCTGACCTTCGCGCGGGTTGTGTGGGACGGCGCGCGCCCCCAAGATGACGGCGCATAGGAGACGTCACCCATGGCCCATGTCGAAATCTACACCAAGTTCGGTTGCCCCTTCTGCGCGCGCGCCAAGGCGCTGCTGACCAAAAAGGGTGCCCAGTTCGAGGAATATGACGTCACGATGGGCGGCCCGAAGAAGGACGAGATGACGACGCGTGCTCCCGGCGCGAAGACCGTGCCGCAGGTGTTTATCGACGACAAACTGATCGGTGGATCGGACGATCTGGCCGCGCTCGATCAAAAGGGCGGACTGGACGTGCTGCTCGCGGCGTGACGCGGCCGGTTCGCATCGCGGTCGTCCAGATGGCGAGCGGGATCGATCCCGCCGCCAACGCGGACGCGGTGCGCGCGGCGTTGCTACAGGCGGCGGACGAGGGCGCGGCAATCGCCTTCACGCCAGAGATGAGTGGCCTGCTCGACCGCGACCGTGGGCGGTTGCTGGCGCACGTGGGCGGCGAGGCGGACGATCCCACGCTTGCCGCCGCGCGCGAGGTGGCGGCGCGGACGGGGCTCTGGGTCCAGCTGGGCAGTCTCGCGGTTCGGACTACCCCGGATAGCGATTTGCTCGTCAACCGCGCGTTCCTGATCGACGGCACGGGCACGATCGTGGCGCGCTACGACAAGATCCATTTGTTCGACGTCGATCTCGGAGCGGGTCAGCGGTACCGCGAGAGCGCCACCTTCGCGCCCGGCGCGCAGGCGGTGGTGGCCCCGACACCCTGGGGGCCGATTGCCCTGTCGATCTGTTACGACATGCGCTTCCCCGAGTTGTACCGCGCGCTCGCCGAGGGCGCGCCCGCGATGATCGCCATCCCGGCCGCGTTCACCAAGCCGACGGGCGAGGCGCACTGGCACACGCTGATCCGTGCGCGCGCGATCGAGGCGGGGGCGTTCGTCATCGCCGCCGCGCAGTCGGGCGAGCATGAGGACGGCCGAACGACTTATGGGCACAGCCTGGTGGTGGGTCCATGGGGCGAAGTGTTGCTGGAGGTGGAGGGCGGTGCGGCGGTCCGCACGCTCGATCTCGATCCGACCTCGGTCGCCGAGGCACGCGCGCGTCTGCCGACGCTGGCGCATCGTCGCGCGTTCGCAGGGCCTGCAATCCACCCGGTGTGAAGCACGCGGATGCGTTGGCTGGTCGGACCCTAAAACGCCCCTGCTACCGTCAGCGCCAGTCCCGCATCGTGCACACCCGTGATATGCTCCGCGTCCGAGCGGAAGAAGGCATGGCCCTCGGCGCGGCCCCACTCGAAGGCGCGCGCGTAGACGGCTTCCACGTCGTGCTCCGTGCCGCTCGGTGCGAGGCTGGCGGAGCGATTCGCGAAATGCGTGGCGAGCGTCGCGTAATCATAGGCGTCGGGCACGCTCAGATGCGCCACGCCGTCCACCACGCGCATCGGCTGCGCGACCCGTATCGCAAGCGAATCGGTTTCGGTCACCAGCCCGTCGCGCCTGAAATCCAGTCGCCAGCTCAAGCTGCGCACGCCGTTGATGCCCGCGATCAGCCCTGGCGCGAGCGTTGGATCGGTCCAGCCGTGGCGCACCGCCCCCGATAGCCGCCACCTTCCTAGCGGCAAGTCCGCCTGCAGCCCCAACGTGCGCGTCTGCGCGCGTGCCAGCCCGAACGCGGGCGCGAGCGTGGCTCCAAGCAGTCCGCCACGCTCGTCGCGCATCGCGATCGTGCCGGTCAGCAGCGCGCGGCCGAGCGCGTGGCTCGCGCCGATCCGCCACTCCGAACTGCTCACCCCGGGGAGGCCGGGCAAAGGCCCGACTGCGCGAAGCTGATCCGCGCCGATCGCGAAGGACCAGGCGCCGACACGCTGGCGAGCGTTAAGCGCGCTCGAGGTCGCCAGCGCGGTCGTGCTCTCGAAACCCGTGTCGCGCGCCGAGACGAAGCCTGCCGCACCCTCGGCCACGATCGAATCCAGCCCAAGCCCGATCCCGATCGCCATGTCCGCGCCGGACCAGAGCGTGGATGCGATAATCCCTGCGCGCGGCGCACCCCCTTCCCCGCGCGCGTCGAGCCCGCGCTGCGCCAGCCCCAACCATGGAGATGCGTCCGCACCGGGATCGACCGTCAACGACAGCCGGTGCGCCGCCGTGCCCACACTCGCGGTCTGCGTGCGCCCGAGCAGCGCGCCCGCCAGCCCCGAATGCGGCGCGCGCACCAGCGTGCGGCCGAGATTGCTTTTGTACGCGCGCCCATATTGATCGAGCACGACCGCGCCCGACAGCGCCGCGCCCAGCTTGGCTCCGTCGCCCAGCCCTCCGCCAACCGCGGCGTTCGCACCCGAAGAGAGCGGCACCGCGCTCCCAGCGAGCGCGGTTGTCCCCTTGGGCGCGAACGCACGACCGATGTTGAGAATGCCGCGGCCGAACTGATCGTCGGTGCCGGGCGCACCCGCGTCGTCCGCGCTGCTCAGCAGCAGGTCGGCGATCTGACGACCGCTGAGGTTGGGAAAGGCTCCGGCGAGCAGCGCCGCCGCGCCCGAGACCACGGGAGCCGACAGCGAGGTTCCGTTCCAATCATACAGCGTTCCGTTGAGCCCGGGGCTGACCACGCGCGTGGCAAGCGCCGCTAGATAGATCTGCTTCGCGCTGCCCGCCCGGTTGGCGCCCGTGCCGCCGCTGAACGTCGAAATGGCCCCGCTCGCGTCGACCCCGCCCGCGATGATATAGGAACCGTTGCCGACTGCCGGATCGAGGCCCGTCAGCGCGAACGCATCCGGCTCGGCCAGGCCCTCGTTCCCCGATGCGATCACGATCAGTACGCCTGCCGCGGTCGCTCGCGTGATCGAAGCGGTAAGATCGAGGCCCGCTGCATGGCCGCCGAGCGAGATGTTGATCACGCGCGCGTGATTGGCGACCGCAAGGTTGATCCCGGCGGCGATCGCGGCGTCGCTGAACGAACATTTCGGGCAGCTACCCTGCGTCTCGCCCCGCAGCACGAGGAGCGTGGCTTGCGGCGCGACGCCCTCGATCCCCTGGCCGTTGCGCGCGGCGGCAAGCACGGCGGCGACGGCGGTGCCGTGCCCATCGGGGTCCTGAATACCGCGACCGCTCACCACGTCCTGGCTCACCGGGCTGATTCGGCCCACGAATTCGGAACTTCCCTGATCGATCCCCGAATCGATCGTCGCCACCAGCACGCCCGCGCCCGACGCGCCCTGCGTGTAGGCCACAAGCGCGTTCGCCTGGACTGCGGCGTTGGACTGGCGATATTCGACGGTGTCATACGTCGACGGTGTCGGGGTTGGCGTTGGGACCGGCGCTGGCGTCGGGGCGGGAGTAGGCGCGGGTGGCGGCGTGGTGATCGGCGCGGGCGCACTCCCTCCCCCACCGCCGCACGCCGCGAGCGACAGCAGCGCTACACCCACCGACATCTTCAACGCACGCATCCGACGATTTTTCCCCCGCTCGCGGTCGCGACTATGCCCAAGATCGCGCGACTTGCAACGACCCCGCGCGGTTGCGCGCCCCATCGTACCGGGATAGCGACCTCGCGATGCAACTCGATCACATCGATACCTGGCTGTTCGACCTGGACAACACGCTCTATCCGCCCTCGACCGGGCTGTTCCCCAAGATCGACGTCAGGATGGGGCTGTTCATCCAGCGGCTGCTGGGCGTGGACGCCACCGAGGCGCGGCGCGTGCAAAAGGCGTTCTTCCACGAACATGGAACCACTTTGCGCGGCCTAATGGACGCGCACGGGGTCGAGCCCACGCCGTTCCTCGATTTCGTCCACGATATCGACATGGAGACGATCCAGCCCGACGCGCGGCTGGTCGGCGCGATGAGGCGGCTGCCGGGGCGCAAGCTGATCTTCACCAACGCCGACACCGATTACGCGCGGCGCGTGCTGGCGCGGCTTGGGCTGGGGGACGCGTTCGAGGCGATCCACTGCATCCACGGCATGGATTACTGGCCCAAGCCCGACGCGCGTGCTTATGCGGCGCTGGTCGATCGCTACGCCATCGATCCCGCGCGCGCGCTGTTCGTGGAAGATATGGCGCGCAACCTCGAACCCGCGAAGGCGATCGGTATGACGACGGTGTGGGTCGATAACGGCTCCGAACATGGTGCGCACGGCGCGTCGCCCAGCTATATCGATATCGAGATTACCGATGTGGCCACGTGGCTCGACGGCCTGACGTTCCCCGCGCGGGTGGCGGCGTGACAACCCTCGCGGACGCGGTCGCCGCTGCGTGGGAGCGGCGCGCCGAACTGACGGCCGACACACGCGGCGAGGCGCGCGACGCGGTCGAGGGGGCGATAGACGGGCTCGACGCGGGCACCTTACGCGTCGCCGAGAAGCTGGACGGCGCGTGGGTGGTGCACCAGTGGCTCAAACAGGCGGTGCTGCTCAGCTTCCGCCTGACCCCGACGGTGCGAATGGCGGGCGGCTGGGACAAGGTACCGCTCAAATACGCCGACTGGGACGAGGCCCGCTTCACCGGGGCGGGCTTCCGCGCCGTACCCGGCGCGGTCGTGCGGCACGGGGCGTATGTCGCGCCGGGCGCGGTGCTGATGCCGTGCTTCCTCAACATCGGCGCGCACGTGGGCGAGGGCGCGATGATCGACACCTGGGCGACCGTGGGCAGCTGCGCGCAGATCGGGCGCGGCGTGCACCTCTCGGGCGGCGCAGGCATCGGCGGCGTGCTCGAGCCCTTGCAGGCCGCGCCGACGATCATCGAGGACGGGGCTTTCATCGGCGCGCGCTCCGAGGTGGCCGAGGGCGTGATCGTCGGGGAGGGCGCGGTGCTCGCGATGGGCGTGTTCCTGGGTGCATCGACCAAGATCGTCGACCGCGCGTCGGGGCAGGTCCACTACGGCCGGGTGCCCGCGTACAGCGTCGTGGTGCCCGGCACGCTCCCCGCGAGCGATGGCGGGCCGAGCCTGGCGTGCGCGGTGATCGTCAAGACCGTGGACGCGCGCACGCGGGCGAAGACCGCGATCAACGAACTGCTACGAGACTGAGCGTGCTCAATCTCGGGTCTACTTGATGACCGTAGGCACGACCGCACCCCGCCCGGCCTCGTTGACGAACGCGGTCCATGCGGCGGCGGTGGCGACTTTGGCGGGCACGCCGGTAAAGCGCCACGCGCCGTCGTCCGCGTTGTAGTCCCAAATGATGGTGTGATCGACCACGCCGCCCTTCACGCGGAAACGTTCCAGTCGCGCGCGCAGATAGGCGGGAAACAGCGGATCGTCGGCGGGACCGGTGCGAGCGCCGTCCCCGCCCACGCCGGTTTCGCAGATCGCAAAGCGCTTGTGGTGCGCAAGCGCGAACTCGAGCGCCTGGACGAGGCCCCAGCCCTGGCCGGTCTTGCTCCACTGGGTCGCGCCCGGATAATCCCAGAAGTGGACGCGATTGGCGTCTTTCGCCGCCCAGGCCGCCATGTTCGGCGCGTCGGAGCCGCCGGCCCAATCATGCATGCTGGACGGGTAAAGCACGCTGTAGATGTCGGACGCAATTACATCGACATAGCGGTCGCCCGGGTAGGCATCGGGGAGTGCCTGGCTCGTCCAGTTGATGTCGGCGGGATTCCACACGATCAGCACGCGCACGCCAGGCACGGCGTGCATCACGTCCGCCACATGCGCGAAGGCTTGCTTCCACAGGCTGAGCGTCGTGGCGTCGTTACCGAAATTGTCGGGCATGAAGCCGCCGTCGAACTCGTAGGAGACCCGCAAGCGTAGTTCCTCGAAGCCCGCGTCGCGCCATTTGCCGACCACGTCGCGGTAGACCTGATCATGCTTGCCCGCGATGATCTCGCGGAAGGCGTCGTTTTGACGACCCCAATAGGCGTCGGTTGAG
>JAABUQ010002137.1_pt1 | contig 40054 bp, 46 predicted proteins | sample 5560001 | NCBI WGS metagenome assembly JAABUQ01 (sample SAMN10711888, study PRJNA513371) | rock metagenome | isolation source: Antarctica rocks | place: Antarctica: Victoria Land, Finger Mt nord | collected 2015-12-18
AGGTTGGTGCTGAGGATGAGGAGGATGAGGAGGATGAGGAGGATGAGGGGGAGTGAGATTGTGAGGAGGGATGGGTTTGGGTGAGGCTGGTGTGATCTACATTGGATGCAGGAGGGAGCTGGATAGAGGAGGAAGAAGGCCGGTAAGGATTAATTGACAGTCGGCGAGGTAGGAGAGGGGGATTCTACGGGAAAATCATGCGAGAATGAATGTCCCCCATTGCTCTTCTAAAGAACAATAGGGGGTTCCCATCCGGAATCCATCTTGAAAGGGCCGAAGACAGACGTTTGTCCTGACTTGATAACGGAGGCTTGGAACGCGCTTGGGTCAGGCTTGGGCTTTTGTATCCGATTGTATATCCAAGAGGAAGGGAATGAGAATGAGAAGGTCAATGTTGACAGCGGCAACACGTCAGTGATCAAATTCTGTTTAAAATATATAATAAAATACATAAAAACTATTCCACTCATCTAAACCACCACAGAGCCAAATCACACCTTCACAGTCCCACGCAAAGTAACACCCCCCCCCCTACCTCACCCCCAACCAATCCCCCTGCCCAACAAAAAACCGCTTACTACCCAAACACCTCTCACTAACACACCCCTGACACCTCAACCCCAACTGCCTCGAACAACTCTCCCCGCTCCTCAAATGCCTCACCGCCACATCAGCCAACGCTTCAATAAACACCCTGCTCCCATTCAAACTCTCCGCGCGCTTCACCCCCGCCTGCCCTGCTTCATGAATCACCTCCTGATCCAATTCAAACAGCGTCTCGATGTGGTCGCTCGTGAACGCTATGGGCACGAGCACTAAATCCGTCTGCCCCTTCTTCACGTATTCTTGGACTGTATCGCTTGTCTGGGCGCCGAGCCAGGCGCTAGGCCCGACCTGGCTTTGCCAGCAGAGGCGGTAGGGGTTCGAGAAGTGGAGCCGTTGCATCACGGCGTAGACGGTTGCGGCGACCTCGGCCGGGTAGGTGTCGCCGCGGTTGACGACGCTCATGGGGAGGGAGTGGGCGGAGAAGAGGAGGACGACGTCTTTGCGCCGTTCCGGGGGGTAGGTGGCGAGTTGGGCTTCGATGTTTTGGGCGAAGGCTTCGACGAGGCCCGGGTGCACGGGCCAGCGGTCGATGACGCTCCAGGTTAGTGCGCCCGGGTCGTTGCCTTCGAGGCGTTTTTGCCATTTCCAGAGTTCGTTGAGGGAGCTGCCGGTGGTGGAGCAGGAGTATTGCGGATACTGGGTGAATGCTACGGCTCGGCCGCCTTTTCCGTTGCCGAAGCCGTCGTCGATCATTTTCTGGTAAGTTTCCTCCGTCAGGGGGTTGGCGTAGCGGAAGGCTACGTAAGGCTTGTGGGGGGCGGTTTCAGGGGAGGTCACGTCGAGGATTTTGCACATTTCCGCGGCTTGGTGGTTGGACCATTTTAGAATTGGGGAGCCACCGCCGATGGCGGCGTATTGTTTTTTTATTTTTGGGGTGCGTCGCCGGGAGATTAGCGGGCCGAGGTAGGATTGGAGGCGGCCGAGGGGAATGAGGTCGCCGTCGGCCTGGAAAACGTGTCAGTTTGTGAGTTGGTTGGTGGGGATGAGAAGGGGGATTTGGGGTGCAGGAAGGGACGTACAAATAATCTGCTCAGGAAATCGCCAACTTCGTCTGTTGTGGAAGGGCCGCCCATGTTCATAAATACCATTGCTGTGGGGCCTTTAGAGGAAGTGGATGACTGAGTTACTGGGGGGGCGACAGTGGCCATTGATCTTTCCCCAGCACGAGAGGCATGGTGGAAGGCCTTTTGTGAGGGGCTGGCGGCGGCGCGGGTGATTGAAAGGGGAGAAGGGTGTTTGCAGAGGTGGGATATTGGATTTCGTAGAGCCATGATTGAGTCGAGTAAATGAATATTCTTGCAGCGCAAAATGGTGAGGCTGCGTGAATGTTGATATGGAGTCGGAAAGCGAGTCTACAGCAATTCAATGACGCTCAATAGAGTAGATGGAATTTGCACTAGTAATCTATTTCTGTATTCTATCATGTCCCGCCACCGCCTGAGATTCACGTCATAGTGCATGGAGAGCCTCTTGGCCTTATCTCTGTGGCTCGATGAGTTGTATTATGGTGAATATGGCGATGAATGGTGATTGTATCAGCCTGTTATCTCATCCCTGGTAACAACTTATGCATTGGTTTATCACATCAATATCAAAAATTAGCATTGTTGGACGTTATACTAGCAAAGTCCAATTCTCTCCTTGGCTTTGGGCTTTGACATGCAGAAAGATAGCGGTACGGTGGAATCAGAGGCCAGTGTGGCCGAAATCGATTATGAAGCCGAGAAGCGCTTGGTAAGGAAGATAGACAGGCATATTGTTCCTGTGATCATGTTGCTCTATCTCTTGAGCTTCTTAGATAGGTCTCCAGTCTTTCTGAATCCTCCCACTAAGCGTCATGCTCATTATCATTTCTTAGGGTCAATATTGGCAATGCACGTCTCTATGGATTGGAGAAGGACTTGGGATTGAAGGGAAACCAGTATCAGGTAGCTGTGTCGATATTGTTTGTGACCTACGTGGTAGGTCGTTCATGAAACTTCTCAATGCTCTCCTTCTAACAGCACACTTTTCCTACCAAGCCGTCCGAGATCCCATCAAATCTAGTATTAAAGAAGTTTACGCCGTCGAGGTGGATAAGTACCATCGCGACCCTATGGGGACTCATCGCAACTTTGACCGGCTTGACGCACAATTATGGAGGATTGATTGCCTGCAGACTTCTTCTTGGGCTCGTGGAAGGTGGGGTCTCCTCGGTGACAAGTCTAGAAGCATTATGCTGACTCTCGAGCAAGGCGGCCTGTACCCCGGATTGGTTGTATACCTCACTCTATTCTATACAAAACGAGAACTTGCGTTGCGAATTGGGTATCTCTTCGTCTCCGCTGCGCTAGCTGGCGGGTGCGGCGGCCTGCTTGCTCTTGCAATAGGATACATGGATGGGATCGGAGGGTTTCGAGCCTGGAGATGGTGCGGTTAATTTTCCTCGCAGCAGTTGAAAAGGGGAACATATTGACGGCCTTTCGATAGGATTTTGATACTTGAAGGCCTTCCAACCTTCTGTCTCGGGATCGCCTGCTTCTTCCTCCTGGCAAACGATGTAGATACCGGCAAGTCTCCCTTCAGAATTGTTTATGCTTTTGCTTATCGAAGTGACAGCATGGTATCTCAAAGAAGATGAAAGAGCTTTACTGAGAGTACGGCGTGATCGACAACAGGGGCAGACTGCCTCAGGAAACCAGATGCACAAGAAAGACGTCATTTTAGCCTTCACCGACTGGAAGATATGGGCTTTCTGCTTCGCCCAATACGGATGGGATACAATGTAGTAGATCACTGACCGATGCAGATTATTTGAAAAGAGACTTACAGTCATCCAGGCTATACGGCTACTCCACCTTCCTACCCACGATAATTTCCTCCCTCGCCAAATACTCTTCTGCACAAGTTCAGGCCTTGACCATCCCGTGCTATGCGGTTGGAGCTATCACCTACCTTCTAGTGGCACGTCTTTCGGATAGGTGGCAACGGCGCGGTGTCTTCATCGTCTGCGCTGGCGTAATCTCAGTCATTGGCTATGGCATTCTCTTGTCCGAGTCCAGCTCTGGTGTGCACTACTTTGGGTGCCTCGTAGTCGCAATAGGGCTTTACGTCGGCACTGGTTTGCCGTATGCTTGGCTGCCATCGAACCAGCCTAGATACGGGAAGAGAACCACTGCTGTGGGAATGCAGTTGACCATCGGGAACATCTCCGGGATCATGGCACCCTTTGTAAGATATTACGTTTTATTCGCGTAAGTCTGCTGCACTGACCACGAGCAACGCAGTTGTATGAGACATATGAAGGTCCAAGATACATTGTCGGGCATGCCGTAACTCTAGCGTTGGTAGGAATGTCAGCCATGGTTTCAGGGTTCATGTGGTGGTACCTCGACCGGAAGAACAGGAATCGAAGGGCTGGGAGGGAAGATGAGAAAGTAGCAGGGATGAGTGATGAGCAAATTGACGAGTTAGGTGACGAGTCGCCGAGGTTCATCTATGTTATTTAGCTAATGCAAAATTGGGAGATCCATGTAGGCACATTACTACATCAAGCCAGCTTGTCATTCAAGTCGATAGGAAGCATTTAAAATGTAGAACGAAGACTTACTCTCGCTTAGGCTGAGAGTCAAACTTAGAATCTTTGAGAAGCCGAATCCTTGTCAACGTGCACCTCACCGCTAGTCAAGAAGACAAAAGGCGACTATAGTGGGTTGTAAAGCTAAGCCCCGGACGGCAATGGTCTGCCACGAAAGGTCATGGTCTGAGGTGGATACAGAGCAAATTGTAAGGCCGTAGAGGGTAGGATTTTGTCATAGAAGGCAAGGGTTTATTGTGCAGCCAATGGGGGTGGCTCAGTGGCAACTGGCAACCAGCGAGCTCTTGGATCACGACCCTAGAGAGGAAGTAAAAGAGGAGATTTAGGAGACGCACATGTTACAGTTCTCGCTGATGTACGGAGCTTTCCGCATTTTATCTCGGAACTTAATCCGAGTGTTCCGAAGCTCCGAGGTTCTGACGCGGTAAACTGTATTTTCCCAAACTCATGATGACGGATAACTATAAAGTTTCTAATGGTTACCATTCATCCAGGCATTAGCATCAATAGTCAAGTGTGGGTGTGAGCAGATTATCAGCTATCCTGACTTTGAGAATTGAGGCCCCAAGCATGGTGGATGAACACCGGTGGAAGCCCCCCGGAGAAGACGAAGAGGAGGAGGAAGAGCTTGATGAGACGGTTATTCTTTCAAGCCATAGTATCAAAGAGATGTGCTGAGTATCTACATAGGCGTACAAACCAACTAAAGACGCAGTGCTTTTCATCATTGAGGTCAGCCGTTCTATGCTCACTGCTCCGCCCCCTACAGACTCCAAGAAAGTGGATAGGGATACTCCGACGTCAGCGGCGTTGAAATGTGCATATGCATTAATGCAGCAAAGAATAATCTCTAATCCAAATGACATGATGGGCGTTCTCCTCTATGGCACACAGGAAACCAAGTTCCAAGACGAAGAGCAGACTCGAGGGAGCCTTGCATATCCTCACTGCTATCTCTTGACAGATCTTGACATACCATCAGCTGAGGATGTGAAAACCCTAAGGAATCTCGTAGATGACGAGGAAGAGTCGAAGAGGCTCCTGGTCCCCTCATCAGAGCCCGTCTCCATGTCTAATGTTTTGTTTTGTGCCAATCAAATATTCACCACTAAAGCGCCGAACTTCTCTTCGAGGCGTCTATTCATTGTCACAGACGACGATGATCCTCATGAGAAAGATAAAGCTATGAAAGCAGCGGCTGCTGTTCGAGCGAAGGATCTTTACGACCTGGGCGTGGTAATTGAGATATTTCCTATCTCGAAACCCGACCATGGCTTTGACCGATCTAAATTCTATGATGTAAGCACTCCTTATCAAAAGCACGGTCTCCGCACTAAACAAAAAATAGGACATCATCTATAACAATTTTCCCACTGACCCAGAAGCCCCAGCTCCAATCTCAGGAGCAACTGCTCCCTCATCGCAGAGTGATGGCATATCGTTACTATACTCTCTTCTTTCGGCAATCAACTCCAAAGCAGTTGCAAAGCGAGCGCTCTTCTCCTCGGTGCCGCTTGAGATTGGTCCAGGATTCAAAATCTCCGTGAAAGGCTACATCATCTTCAAACGCCAAACACCAAAGCGCAGCTGCTACGTCTGGCTCGAGGGCGACAAACCTCAGATCGCCACAGGATCGACGACGAAATTGGCGGAAGACACCGCCCGAACCGTCGAGAAAGTCGAGATCAAAAAAGCCTACAAATTTGGGGGGGAACAAGTCTTATTCACACCAGAAGAAGTCTCGGACCTCCGCAATTTCGGGGATCCAGTGATTCGTATAATCGGCTTCAAGCCTTCGTCCATGCTGCCAATCTGGGCCAACACCAAGCCAGCCACTTTCATTTATCCATCCGAAGACGATTACGTAGGCTCGACGAGAGTCTTCTCTGCCTTGCAGCAGAAGCTTTTGAAAGATGACAAGATTGGACTCACCTGGTTTGTCCCAAGGAGGAATGCCACACCCGTCATTGCTGCCTTGTTACCCGGAAAAGAGAGATTAGACGATAATGGTATGCAAAATCTACCCCCAGGGATGTGGCTCGCACCCCTGCCATTTGCAGACGACATCCGACAGAACCCGGAGACCCGCTTGATCCGCGCCCCAGACGAACTCACAGATTGCATGACAAAGGTCATACAACAGCTCCAACTCCCCAAAGCTCGCTATGATCCTTCAAAATATCCAAACCCAGCCTTGCAATGGCACTATCGTATCCTACAGTCCATGGCGTTGGAAGAAGATCTGCCCGAGAAGCCTGATGACAAAACTATCCCCAGATACAAGCAGATCGACAAGCGAGCCGGGCCGTATGTCATTGACTGGGGTCATGAGTTGCATAAAGCGCACGCAGAGTGGGCCAAGGCAAATGAGGAGGAGGCAGTGCATGCCAAACGAGCTGCGCCATCCGGAGAGGATGGGCTTCCTTCCAGAGCGAAAAGGCTCAAGACCGCTGACGGTGACGCCTCTGTACCGGATGAAGAGATGAAAGCGGCGTATGAGAAGCAAACCATTGGCAAGGTAGGGTTCTCTCCTCTCTCAGCTAGTGTCTGACATTGCTGACCATGCTTGCGATGCTGCAGATGGCGGTAGCGCAACTGAAGTCATGGCTGCAGGAGAAAGGCTTGAGTCACACTGGCAACAAGCCCGTGCTGATCGAGCGGGTGGAGGATTATTACGAGCGGAAATGATGATTGACGATGGGAAACATGGCAGTGGCGGATACCCTTGCTGTACGATTTAGCGCCAGCATTGCTCGTGGAGAATAAAGACATGATTTGCATAGATAGGTCAAGGCTGCGACCCGTGTGCTTCGAGTTTTTTGCTTGTAACCAGTAATTGCACCAATAGTACAATCTTCTCATGAACAGAAACGAGTCGCACACGACTCCACAAGAGATATAGACGGTCAAGATGACGAAAGCTGTTGTATATGAAGCCGAATTTAGCGTTCTTCCCCGGCTCCATCGCACAAGATTCACCTAATTCTTGTTTTAACAAAATCCAAAGATTGTCTGGCTGTCAGCACGAAGCTACGATCGAGGGACGATTTCGAATTTACGTGATTGCCCGGGAGGCGCCAATTCGGATTGGTCTGTATTTTAGCGCGTACCTTACTTCTGAATACGCGCTAAGAAATCTGTTTCGAACCCTAACTTTCACCTGCTGTCTCATCCTATCGATGCCGCAAACAAACAACATCACACCGCAGCTATTTTTGCATCCTTCAGCGAGGAGGTTTTCTGATGTTGCTGTATTGGCCTATGTCTTCCCAGCTGTTATAACCTGCCAGCGGCTCGAATGAGAAATGTCCAGATGAGACGTGTCCAGGCGACTCTTGACGAGGACCAAGAAATACATAGCCTGACTACATCCCAAGTCTAGATGGAGGCTTTCAGTCTTCTCCGCAGTCCTCTGCAAAATCCTCCACCTACTTCTGAAAAGAAACGACGCTGGTCTTCGTCACCGCCAGGGTCAGTTCGGAAGCGACGCTTGCTCCCAGTGGAGCCTTCATTTACACCTAAACCTCTCCAACCTGTACAATTAGAAAACAATTGGCATTGCTCCAACTGCGGAAGGCCCTGCTGGGGTTGCTACTCCTTCCCTGAAGCACCTCCTGACGTTGCAGATCTAGACGAGGAGAAGGATATCGATCGCTTGAGGATGCGCTCAGCGGCCCCGACCATCAGTCAAGCTGCCAGCTCTACACGATCGGACAGCACCCAAATGACGTCTAATACGCCTTCAAGCAAGAAGAGAAAGCAATACCATGAAGCCGGTCTTAGTTATGTTGGGCCCAAGGATAAGGATTTTGTAGCTGCTATTTTGGCCCCTTTGGGAGTGGTTTTCTCCTACTCACCTTCAGCAAAGATTAAGCCAAACGCAATATTCAGCTCACAGTCATTGCCTTTCCATTCTCGCGTGATTATTCGTAAGACCGACGACGAGCTGCAGGAGATCATAGAAGAATTCATGGAATACAGGGCACGGGGATACGACGAGCACACGCTCTCCACAATATGCAATGATTCCATTCTTCTACGTGATCGATTCATTTACGCTCCCGTCTTTGGCGAGGACCGAAATATCACCACGTCTGTGCGCAGAGATAAATGGAAGCCCCATAAGGAAGGCCCACACGTTCCAATGGGTCGGTACGCGTATGATTTCGACATTGAGCCAGATGCTACCTACGCAGTATCCATCAAAATGTTTGATATCAAGCATCGAAGGGAGCTGAATCTGAAAGAATGCCATCCTTGGCTTGCGGAAAGTGCAGCCGTCTGTCCGTATCTGACGATCGAGTACAAGTGCACAGAGAAGACCGGCAAGTCCAGTGACGCGAGAAGCCAAAATGCTGCGGCCTCTGTCCTTTGGCTGCATCAGCGTAAACAGATTCGCCAGGCACTGGATCTCGCTCTCGCTGACCTAAGGCATTACTCCATCAGCTTCGTTGATTCTCATTACACAATTTCGGAAGCTCGCTTCCAAGATGACTTGTACCACATTCACAACCTCGTCCAGGGGGATCTCACAGCTATGGGCGATCTCAAAGTTTACATCGAATGGAGCAACGCTATTCACGCCTGGGGCCTCGGTGCCAACGCCTCATCCTTCAAGACAGACATAGTGAACCTTCTTGAAGGCGAACGCAATCAGCAACCTTTCCCGACTCCCTGCAGTACACACTCTCCAGCAGTTGCTCCTCTTCAGAAGTCTGACGCGGTTCAACACGAGCGCGAGAACAGTGAGGAAGGAAGATCTGAGAAAGAAATGAATTCGAAAGCGAAGTCCTTGTGAGAACTCTTCAGCATGTGCGGACTGCATTGGGAATTACTTCATCCTTCTACTCATCGAAAACATTGTGTTAGCATATGCACGGGCAAGCCTGATGGCCTGAATGCTGAATATGACACTAACGAATGCTACAACGCTCATCTTAAAGCGCATTAATTTAGTCTTACAATTATTACAATACTATGGCTTCATCTTGTCCATTCTCTACTGATCATCGAAACTTTGATCCTTTTCTCACTCTGTTCCGTACGCCTGGCTCTATTTCGGCCTCTCTCGTTACAAATCTTCTGGCACCCACTGCGGGCGCCCGAAGCAGTCCTACGCAAGAGACACTACCAGACTACTAGCAAGGCTGGGGCATGATTTTTTTGCCGGCGGTATAGCAAAAGGTACTCTACCGACGTATCAAAAGGTATGTACGTTAGTAGTATTATCAAATGGTAGAGTAGCTTGGGTACGAATACGCTTCGCTCGCCCTTTCACCGTACCCAGGGCAATAGTCGACAGATTGTATATGCAAGCTAGCAGGCAGGCTGCAACACCACTATAACGAACGTGGCAAGATGAGGCAGAGATAGGCAACGATCTAAATGTTTGGACGGAGGATTCGCATCATCCGCGTCGTCTGAGACGAGGGCAGGACTGAGTGGAGGGATTGGCGAGATCTCGGGGGTGGCGCCAGACGGACAGTCGTCGCAGCCTTTTGCGTATTGCAAATGGGGGTCGAGATTCATGTTAAGGGTAACAGGACGGCAAAATGGAGCCGGCAATCAGAGGAGCGAGCGAACGAGGTCGATCAGGGCCGAAGGTGGGCCTTTTCTCTTCATAGACGCATATTACCAAACCATTTCGGGAGACATATAGTATTCCTATAATCTTACTCCATACTGCAAACTCCACTGAACGATTGCGTTTTTAGTGCAGGGTAGGACTACTCCCTTAGAACTACTCCGACTTGTTCGGGATTATTTTAATCTGCGCTCGACATGGGGACATGGGGTAAGGCCGGGGTATGGGTAGATTTCAGTCGCCATGAGGTTGGCGCGTTGTATCCGGCACTAGAAGATTGATAGCGTGTTGCGTATTATCGGTCGCTGAGCCTCCCCCTACCTTTCCCTACCTGCCTTCAATTTGTTCCTTATCCTAAGCTTCACAAAGCAATGGAATCCTCTCCCCTCCAACCAAAACCTACCTCGTTAATGGGGCAGCACCAGAAGTCCGACCAGCAACGATGAGACTAGCGCTTCGCTTCGTATTAGCCGCATTCGCAGTCTTAATCTTCCTCCTCCTTGTCCTCAAGAACCACCTTGAAGACATCTGGGACCAATACAGCGTTGGAGACTACATCGAACACAAAGTCAAAGGGAAAGATGGCTATAAGGGCTACCTCCCGCCCTTGCTAGGCGCCAAAGGTGACAAAATCATTGTCATGGCCAGACTCGAGACAGACAATACGGACTGGGTGACACATGACTTAGCCGAGTACGTCCTCAACCACATTACGCTCCCAACTCTGAGTCTTACCCAGAGCTGACGATCCATCCACCCTCTAGCTGGCAAAACGAACTCTACACAGTCAATCCCTCCACCCCCCTCACCTCCACCAACGGCACCGTTCCCAAAAATAAAGGCAAAGAAAGCATGGCCTACCTCACCTACATAATTGACAACTACGCCACCCTCCCCTCCATCGTCGCCTTCCTCCACTCACACGAATCCGGCTTCCTCTCCGCCTGGCACACCGACACACCCCTACACTCAAACACCGACGCCCTACGAATGCTCAAACTAGACTTCGTCCAGAAGAACGGCTACGTGAACCTCCGCTGCAACCTCAACCCAGGCTGCTTGGAGGCGCACACGAAGAACAAGCACGTCACGCCCGACGTGTATGTAGATATCTTCTCAGGGACGTCGACGGAGGTGGATAGGACTTCGACGGTTACTCAAGGGGGGAAGGCAAATATGCCGCTCAGAGTTGGGCAGGCGTGCTGTGCGCAGTTTGCAGTGAGTAGGGAGAGGGTGCTGCAGAGGCCGAAGAGCGATTATGAGCGGTTCCGGGAGTGGATTCTGGAGACGGAGATGAGTGACGCGAGAAGTGGGAGGGTTATGGAGTTTTTGTGGCATGTTATTTTTGGCATGGAGGCCGTGTAGTAAGTTCTTTCCTAATTTTAAGACGGTGGAAGGTGTTGGCTAATGGGTGATATGTAGCTGTCCGCCGGAGGATCAGTGCTATTGCGATGTTTATGGCCGGTGCTAGCCGGCAATATACTCGTCTGTATAGGATGAATGTACTCTCAACAAAGTGTGACGTGTGAACGCATTTATACACCTCTTGCGCGATCACTTGCTCCAATGTCCTTCTTGGAGGCTTTCGACCCACAAGATACACTTGTACATTGGATCTGACAGTGAGCAAGTAAAGCGTTGCAACGCAGCCGTCTCGCCTCTTTCTGCGGAGCCCGCGCTGGGCCTTTTGGATCCTAAAGACGGACCATCCCCGCGCAAGAAACGATCTGGCTGACGAGGTCGTGGGTGTCATCCTCCGACGTTTGTTGATGGCAGGGGACTAGGGGCGTCAGGATGCAGCACAATGGTATTTACGTCTCAATGGTGATATGACCGAATCAGCAAGGGCCCTATCTATGAAACTATGGAAGCTCCACCTATGCATCTTCATCAACTCCACCATCAGCCCGGTTCCGACGCGTGGTATCAATCGAAATCTGCCGCCGAACAACAGTATGCATGTCTACGTTGTAGCCATTGTCTGATGAGACGCAAAGAATTGGCCTTCCCTTTTCACTCCGCCGCAATACATAGCGTTCAAAAACCCACCCAACTTCTTTGAGCGCCCATCCCGCATGAGCCCTCGTTGAGATGCTGAACCGAGCGTCCAATTGTTCAAGAGACAGGTCTTTGGTTTCGGGGACGAAGAAGAGGATCATGAACCATCCCACCACACACCAAGCTGCATAATAGCCAAAAGCTCCCACGTTAGTAAAGGCGACTTGAAATCTGGGGAACGTCACTGCCAAGAGAAAGTTGAAAAACCAAAGGGTGGCCGTGGCCATACTCATTCCTAGATCTCGGACGTACAAGGGCATTGATTCCGCAGAATAGACAAAAGGAACCGGACCTTCCCCGGGACTATAGAAGACGCTGAAGAGGTACATCCCAGTCAACGCCATGGCAGTCTGGCCTTTACTTTGATCTGGGAGCAAAAACGCTAGTCCTGTCAGGAGTTGGAACAATGCCAGGAACGGAAAGGTTGAGAGGAGTAGGTTCCTTCGTCCGAAAGTATCAATGGTCCACACAGCCGGGAGCGCAAAAACGAAGTTAAGTATACCGAATCCCATGGACGCGAGAAGGGCATCCTTGTCTCCAAGGACCGGTTTCAGTACTGCCGAAGAATAGAAAGCCATAACATTGACGCCACAAATCTGTTGAAGGAACATGACAATTAGACTGGCGACCAAGGCTCTTCGATTTCTGTCGACCGTCCATAGCTCGAAGAACCTATTACCAGGGTGACGCTTTGCTATGAATTCTTCACCTTCGAGGAGATGGTAAATCAGAAACATATCGCGGGCTGCTTGGAGTCTGCTATGTCGGAGGTCGCAAAGTGATGTAAAAGCCTTCTTGAATTTCTTTGTTTGGCCTTGGCGTGCCTTGAGTAGTAACCATCGTGGTGACTCCGGCAGGGTGAACACGTATGCTGCAGCGACGAACGGGAGCACCATCGGACTTGCCAGCATCAATCTCCAGTTAAGGCTGCACTGGACTGAGAGCAAAACGTCTTGCGGGGCGTTGGGGTCGGTACACTTGGCCGAATCGCCTTGGAGTACATTTCGAAAGATGACCCCAGATATATAACCCAACATGATGCCGAAAGCAGTCCACATTTGCCACATCATGACTAGGCCTCCACGTATGTTTGCCGGGACACACTCTGCTGAGTATATGGGAATTGTGGCACTTTTCGGTCCAATACCCAAGCCTAGAAAGAATCTGGCGATGAACAAATGCCACCACGTCGAGGCGAAGGCCTGCCAGATGCATGTAGCGCTCGATAGCATGCATGTTAGAAAGATTGTTCCTCGTCTTCCAAGAAACCTGTTCATAGGCTCTGTCAACCAGCACCCGAGGACTGCGCAACACAAGTAAGGGCTCGCGTTGATCAGACCGAGGATTCCTGGATCACTGATTCCGTAGGCCGTCTTGAAGAAAACTGCATCCTGTCAACATAGCACTCAGCACCAAACAAAGTTATCATCTTCCTACCTTGCGCTCCATTGACCGCGGTTTCGTCCCAACCCTGCACAGCAGCCCCAAGGGAGCAGCAAGCGACCAACGCGTAAAGTTTCCACGGTTGGTTCCACTGAAATCGGGTCAACATGTACGCCTAGAAACACGCGTACTATGGTACTGACCTTGTTGCCTGTCTTGGGGTCTTCTAACCTCAACGTCTCCACTTCGTCTGGCTTGAGGGCTAAGTCGTCTGTCCGTGGGTGAGAGAAGGCTTGTGGATCCTGGGCTAAGAATGCCCCTTTCCGTATCACTTCTGTATTAAAGTCCTCTATTCCCGTTGTTCTCATGAACGAATCGATCAAATCGTTCATTTCTTCCTGTCTCTTGCCAATGAAAGGATTAATTAGCCGACTATTGATGTTTGCGGGCCCAGAATCAAGATCTTCATTGGTGTAAGATTCATGATGTTCCGTGTAAGTCTTCGTCTCCATCTTGCCGTGAGAATCGAAATTCAGTCCTTCGAAGTGGCTGCGACTTGACGAGGCACAAACGTCTGAATGAGCAGTGAGTCGAAACCTGGATCCTGAGTTGCCAGAGAAGGCTCTGAGGACTGGTCTAGCGGGTGGGACCCGATAAATATGAGATGCCAGAAGGACTGCGCGAAGAATTCAAACGAGGCTGAGGGCTGAAGCGTGACTACGTGATGCATGCAGCAGGCTGGAGGTGCTTAAGCTCTGTTTGGTAAAGTCGGCTATAAAGTATATAGACCAACGCCTTGAACCTGGGTCTCGTGCCGTCTAAGACCTGCATACTAAGTCCAAAACAGAAGACTACAAGCCGCGATTGCTAATTATGTCCCCATCGTTGATTTCGCGTATTCTAGTTGGCATTGCGTTGATCTTTATTTGCTCGAGGACCTGCAGGCTTGAATGCTGTGTCCTCGTTTTTACGATATGCATTCATCCACACTATACACGGCTCCTTGTATCCTTTTTTATGATAACAAGGCTGACGCAGAATGACAGACTTTGAGTCTGAAAGCTGACTTCGGCTGAGCCACAATTAGTGCCTCGCGCCTAGGCTTTTTGGGCCCACCGAGGGCACGCCCGGGGGGATCATGCACCCCTCCACCCCTCTTCAAACTATCGGGGCTAAAAATTGGGTCGCGGCCCGGTATCTTTCTGGTCAAATTCCCACGGTCCACCCAAGCTTCAGGTGCCGCATTGTTAGATATAAATTATCTCCCGCGAAAAGTATCCGATAGGTGAAATGCAAACATGAGTTTCTCACCCATTGGGGATACGATAGCGGTTACTAACCTGGTATGGACCCTTTATAGCAGGGTAGTGGCGGTAGCACGGACCGCGTCCACGGATTTCAAAGACTGGAGCACAGATCTTTATGCGATGAATGTTGTTCTCCAGCAGATTCGAGATCTAACAGATGTGAACGACTCATTGAGTAGACCCGTCAAAATCGTACTGGGTCAATGTTTCGGGACCCTGCAGAAGTGCTCAGAAAAGATATCTAAATATGAGAACCTGGCTCAAAGCGACAGGGGCCACGTCCTGAGAAAATTGCAGTGGGCCTTGGACCAGGACTCCATTAATGAACTGCGCAATAGACTGAACTCCCATCAGCATTTGCTTCAGTTGGCGTTGACTTCAGAAGGCAGGTCTAAGTTGACAAAACACATCGAAAGCAACAATGAGAACAACGAAACCCTCCGCAGGGCGACTACCTTTGAGTCTGCAACAACAATCCAGGACCACAGAGCAAGCCTCGGTACAATAGGCACACGGATTGAATATGGAAGTATCTACGCAAGAAATGATTCGGTTAGCAGGACTCCACTGACCAGTCTGAGACTTGCCCAGCGATCGCATAGCCTTGCAAAAAGCGAGACAAGTTGCTCTAGCTGCAGTGAGAACGTTGACGAAGCGGAAGACACCCAATCGCTTGCAGAGGAGGACGAGAAAGAGTCTGAGCAAGGTGCCCATGGAGAAGCCGTCCAGGAGCAGTTGCACATTGATCGTCAAAAGATCACAATCGCCAGCCCAGAGATTGGAAAAAGACTCAAAGAGCAATTCGAATCCATGCAAGCTCAAACTTCGACCGAGCTTTGGCTTCGTATTGGGATCTGGTGGCTGGTCAAGTCACGCGTTCTCGCAAGGCTTGCTGACCATGCTGCGGCTGGACAACAGGAAACAGACACTTCAGATGAGGGCGACTGGTCGGACGCAACTCCCTCTAAGGACCAAGCGTACTACAATCTGCTTAAAAGCTCGTACATACTTGACGCACTTATCGACAAAAGGTCCGACGACTTGTCCTACAGTCACAACAGAAAGCTATTCACAGATTTATTCAGATCGCTTCAGAAGGATCTCCACAAACGTCAATCATCTAATACCTTAACAACAATGTCCGAACAGGAAACAGCGTCAACGACCAATCTGCACCTGATCGAGAACTTTAGGCAAGCCATAGAAGCGGAAGATCTAGTTCCTATGTCTATGGACGATCTTGCCAGTCCTCATCGTTGGGTCGAAGTCGATCAGGACAATTGCGGTTTCCAGAACGAGAGGATTTTGTACAGAACCTTTGTTGACGCTCAGCTCGGTACTAAGTCTCAACGATCTAAGTCTTCTTCTGCACCATACATGCTCCTATTATGGACTAAGGCCACACTCTCAGACCTCTTTATTTCTCTGTGCAACCAAAGGGGCACTGTCAACCTGTGCAAGAAGATGGAGAAAGAAGATATTGCGACCTACGAAAACACACAACCAGCAAGGCAGTTCATGTTCCGCTTCCCCAGCCAAGAAGCAGAAGTCAGATTTGGCCCCTCCGACATTCATGAATTCTTTTCTTTTCCAAGACGATATTTCGCCGCTACTGTGGAAAAGAATGCTCTCCCTGGCGAGCTAGTCATCCATCAGACCTCGGTCAGGCTTTATCAAGACTTAACACGCCAGTCTAGCGATAATATGCCTAGGAAAGAGCTTCGCTCTAAGGAAGGGAAGTCTTCCTGCGGCTTGACAATATATGAATCCTCTGGCGAAGAATGTTGGCGGACGACGCGGAGACTTGTTGTCAGCTCAGCACCAGACAAGAAAGACGATTGTGTGGCCTGCGTATCGCACTGGCTGCCACTTGACCAGATTAGGATCACTCTTGACGGCCCCGTAGCCACTATCCAATTCTCGGATTGTGGACAGCTCAAGAAAAAGGAGCCAGAAAATTACGGTTTCCATTATTCATATGAATATGACTCCGCCCATCCCAATCGGGAAATACGGCTCGACTTTGCAAATGGGTCAGAAGCTAGGAAAGTCCGAGAATGCCTCTTGTCCCTGACCGGGATCCCGGATCAAATCGAACTCCTTAAGACACGGCGAAGCTCGTCTCAAATTTGTCGTGTGTACCAGATGAGAAATGCCAATGGGCCAAAAACAATATACCATGCCATTTCTCTCGTTACAAAAACGCCCCGTGATCAGGTCGCGACAGTATACTATGTTTACCGTGACCTTGATTGGATTCAAGACTTGGAAAGTCCATTGATCCTGACCTTTCCACGTCTTACAACCCCAATCTATATTTCAGACCAAACAAGGATCCACGGGAGGCCAAAAGCGACGGACCCTCCTCCAAAATGCCACGATATTGAAGAGGGAGTGAAACCTGCTCAGATCGTATTTGGCTGCGGCCACAGCCTTGAGAGTTTCATGCTGACACTGACGGGCTGGAGACTGAAATATTTTGCGAGAGTAGTGAATCTAGCTGTGGCCGAAATGGGGATTAACTTAGGCTCCAAAAAGGAGCACAAACAAGTTGGCATTCAGCTTTGGGAATCGCCTTTAGATGATGTAGACCCGACTTTGCAACGGACCCATTTGGCAGTTCGCCTCAACAAAGAGACACCAGACCGATGGATAACATCATCCTTGTATGGAGTAGGTCATACGAGCAAACACTGCGATTCGAGTTACAGTATCGAACTTCAAGGATTGAACATACAGCGAGGATTTGAGATTGATACCCGGAATTTAACCGCAACTACACACCAACCACCAAATCGAGCAGGTACGAAGAAGAGATGGAAGATTGTGATTACATTCGAAACGAGGGAAAACAAGCAAGACTTCATGATATGTTCAGGCCTGTTCACAATGTGACAGGAATTGGAGCGAGGCGATGACTTCTACGGACATTGGATATCTGTGGAAACTCAAAGGTTACTGTATATTGGAGACTCGACAGAGTAGCGAATTTGGCATTTTCTTGTCTGTATGCCCATAGTGTTGATCTATCGCGTATATCGTAAAGTCCAATAACAATACAAATAACAAAGTCCCACAAATAGCGTAATTCTCTCCATGAACTCACAAGAGAACGTCCAACACCCAGCGGAATAATCCCATATTGTACGATGTCCACGGACGGCCCTACACCTTCACCATCTCCATCAACCGGTACTCTCCTCCCAGTATCGTCTCTTCCCTATCGGCCTATTTCTCAGTTTTGTATAACTTTGGCATAACGAAGTCTTGCTTCCGGACCTCCCGCGCGGCTACGCAGTCTAACTTCGACGTCCAGCGATGCTGTTATATGACACTCCTGTATAGAGCCAGGACTTATTTCAGTGACAAAATAAAAATGGATGATCTATGGTGTTCATATGCGAGGTGTTTGCTTTGTCTGATCCCTCAAGGAAAAAGAAATGTAGTTCCGCAGAAAGAGTGTTATGAGAGCGTTCCTCGGGCAAGTCGGTAATGTGCTTCTGACATCTTTCTGGAGAGTCCAAGATGTAACGCGTCTGGATGACTGAGCCTAAGATGAAGAACCGTGGAGGGGGTTTGCCTAGGTCGCCCAGCCTTTCCGGGCCACCATGGCATCCTTGCGCTTGGCCGCAACACCCTAGATGATCCTAGATCTGCACCTAGGTCGCTAGCTCTGCGACTCTGTGGCTGGCTCGAGTCTTCAGCGTGGCAGCGCACAAAGGTGTGGCAGACTTCCACGCAAGCTGCGCCCTCTGGGGGTCTGCTGGCTTCGATGAATGCTGGCACTGCGTCGAAGACAAACAGTTATCCATTCAGCCGCGTATTTAGAGACATATAAATCGATCTACCGAAAAGTTGACGTCGTCTCTTGAACTTCACTCTTAGTCTTGTCCCATCAATGTGAAAGGATTGCGTGATGCCTGCTTTCGATCGGGAAATCGATGGTGGTGCGCTCGTTAACGGTATCAAAGACGTGGACATACATAAAGGGCGCCAGAAGCTACCGCCAGGTAGCCCTTACCACGTGGTCGGGACTGAGAAGAAACATGTATTGTGTGAAAGATGCAAAAGCCTAAATCTTGCCCCGGACAAATTTATCATCGATGGAAGTGCTACGATCTCGAGGAAAGAAGTCCGGAACTCATATCTTCCCCGCCGTGAGATTGAATTTTCGCTCAAATCTAGCAGCAGCAAATCGTCCCTGGGAAGATTTGCTGATATACACCACAAAAGTCAAGCTCTTCCGTCCTGCTCATTGTGTTTGCTGGTCATCAAATCCGTAAAAGATAGCGTGGACGGATCTGGTACTCAGACCACAGAGCTGGGCGATGCAGTCTGTTATATGCTATGGGAGGTGGACGGCCGTGAAGCTTCCAAAGAGACCGAGCGCAACAAAGGCCGAACTCGTCGTATCCGCCTATTCTGGAGTGACAAACGGCTGAAGGACTCCCATCTGGTCTTCGTAGCTCCAGAAAAATACTATCGCCCAAACTCGGATGCACAAAGTGTCTGGAAGAATGAGGCTCTCTTCCTTGGACGCGATATCCAGTCAGGAGGCCGCCAAAGCCTCGTAACGAGTTGGGTAGATCTATGCTGGAAATCTCATCGTGGCCCCTGTCGACACGAATTTGATGACGGCGGCAAATTTCACCAAATGGTCTCACAGAGTTACTTTGGTGTAATTGACGTGCTTGACATGAGAATCACTTCACTTCCACACAGTGGCACTGGCGCCTACGACAATGAAAGCAGCATGGGAACAACTCCCCAAGGCCGCTATACCACGCCAGAACACGAATCTTCTATTCGACGATATGCTCCCTTCATTGCGCTCTCGCACGTTTGGGGAAAAGGTAATCACGATACCTACACAACCAAGTTATCCAACATTATGCTTCGCCGCATCAATGGAAGCCTAGAAGATGTCATCAACCAAGAAGACTTCCCTCGGGCAATCCAAGACGCAATACATCTTGCGAAAGGTCTTGGGGTTCGTTACCTCTGGATTGATTCTCTATGCATAGTCCAGAACTCATCGAGGTCTTGGAGTCTTAACGCTCGGTCGATGGATTTGATATATGGCAACGCCCTACTGACTATTTGCGCTGCTGATGGAAAAGATTCTTCTGCTGGCTTGAGAGCTATGCACATTGAAGACAACACTACCCAACACAGTGAGAACGTCGCCCGAGGAGTAAGACTGATGGTCTCGCGCTCTCCCGAAACTGGGATCAGAGCTTCTACGTGGAGTACGAGAGCTTGGACGTTCCAGGAAAGATTACTCTCGAAAAGATGCCTCATCTTCACTGAGGGCCGCGTGTACTTTCAATGTCTCAGTTCTGGCATGTCTGAGGATATTTTCGCAGATAGGGAGGGTGCGGGCTGGTCTCTTGATCTTGTACACGCGCCCCTACAAATGTTACGGGATCTAAGGACTCGTCCTCCCTGGGTATATGTGAATTGCGTGTCTCTATACACTTCTCGCCAGCTTACCCAGTCCAAAGATATATTAGCGGCTTTCAGTGGTATCAGCAATCGGATGGTTCAACCAATGCAAGCCCCGTTCATTTTCGGCCTGCCTACCTCACACTTTGATCTTGCTCTTCTCTGGCAACCAGAAGAAACCTTGCAGCGGAGAATACCAAGAGACGAGGTGGAGAGGGAACAATATAAGGAACTCGAGTTTCCCAGCTGGTCATGGTCTGGCTGGCTTGGCTGCCCCGTATACCATCCTGATATGGTGGCCTCATGTCTGAACAACGTCCAAGAATGGTTACAAAAACACACATGGATCTGTTATTATATTCGCGGTGGTCACGGAAGATTGAGGCCAATATGGGATGCGAATAAGACGTCGCCCGACCCAATGCTTGACACCACGGAGGCTAAATGGAAAGGGTATATGCTGGCTCGCAATGTCTCTGAAAAGGAGATCGTGATGCAACGAAGCCAGACAACGTACTCTTCCTCACCCAGTTCTGACCGTCGCACGAGACGCGACTCGGATGACGACAACGTGGTCTTATATTCTCGGCAGCGTGACAGGCAACAAAGGCATGCCCGGGAGTACGACGAACTGTATCGTCAAAGGGATCGTCCTGTAGAGCGAGAAGATGTGGCCGTTCGCAGCTATCCACCGGATATCATTATAGAAGGTATGGTGGAGGAGGAAGCAGACGGAGAGCAAAACGGATACCAAATCTTCGATGATTATGGCCGCATTTTGCGCCCCGATATGGCTGAGAAGAACCAGAAGCGGCAAGTAGTGAACTAGAGTATGTGGGCCCTGGAGGAAGCTGACTATACCGTAGATTTCGCTTGACTTTGCCTGAGAGCCCGTATCGCGTGGTAATGGCCGATTATTGTTCCAAACCTGACATGGAGTATCCGGACCAGCCTGTCTTACAGTTTTGGACTTGGTTCAGCTTTCTACATATCGTGGCCTTGGAAGACTCGACACCAGTAGGCGGGCTCTGCCGATACGACATAGCGGACCAAACAGGAGACTGGTGTGGTTCTATTATGCTGGACGAGAAATGGGCCCAAGACAGGAGGACGAGCCAATGCGACTTCATTGCTATATCGGACGCATTCGCTTTTACGCTTGAGGAATGCCCTCTATGGACGTACTATATCCCGAAAGAGAGAGGTCAGAGTGAGTGGGATATCTTCTATGTCCTCCTGATAGAACGGGAGAAACGTGGGGATTTGAAATGGCAGCGAGTTGCGCTCGGGAAGATCTTTAAAGCCGCCTTTTCCCAAGCCGAGTGGAAGGAAATCATATTGGGATGATGTTTATAATATTACGACAAGGATGACCAATGGCTCATGGGACAGGAATACTTAGAAAATTTCCCCATTATCTTTTAAGCCGAACACTTTTGACCCTTTCACACTTTTGGTCATTGGGCCTGTTCCAGTGGAAGTAGTGGGTAAAACACAATTTACTATTGTATGGGTACTTTATTTTGAGAGGATTTCCGTAGACCAAATCCAGGCTTTTCAGGCCCAAAGCTGGGAAGAGTCACCTGTGTGAGGGTCCTATGACTAAGATCTGGTATCGCTACGGGTATGACAAACCCATAGGGGTATAACGACGTGCATGGTCATACTCGGACATACCAAAGCCCGATCTGATTTCAAATCCAGCATGACGTACATGACTGTAAGCACACGTCTCTTGATAGGACGATATCAACATCAAGGAGCCATCCAGCATTAGGTACCTTGGGTAGGATCCAGAATGGTATCCAGCATTTATACACTGTGTCGCAGCATTTCTCCTTGTCAACATCGAGATAGGATGACTTCTTGCTACCTCCACCATCGCCATTGACCTTCGCTGTCCCCCATACCGTGTCAACATTGCGCGGCTTACGCTTCGAAGTGCTGCCTGCGTCGTCCAACTCGATCAGCCATGGAGAACGAAGAAGTCTTCGAGACCGAGGCCGAGCAGCATGGGCTCGCAAAGTCACAGTCGCAGTCATCTTGTCGAACTACACAGGAAGGGCATGATGCCGCAAAGTCCGCGCAAGGGGAAATTGAAACTCAGGAAGATGTGGCCTACGAGGATACACCATTGCTATCACATGGAAGGGTTGGGGATACCGAGGCTTCACCTGCTCTGAATGATAATGAAGGACGTGGACGAAACGACCCATCTTGGCCGGGTCAATACGACTTTGAGGGACAGCCTTGGTATAGGACGCCTTCTATCTTCTGGCTACTCCCTGCTTTTGCTCTGTTCACGATGGCATTTGGTGCGACGATTGGTATGCAAATCCGTACCCTCAAACTAGGTCTCGCTGACGTGAAAACTAGTCCCGAAAGTGAACCTCATGCTCAGCTTGATCTGTGAAGAGTACTTTGCCAGTCGATCCATGGCTGACCCAAATCTACATACGAGGCCAGTGATATTTGGCGAGATCAACGACCAGTGCCGAATCCCGGAAGTCCAGGCCCTTGTGTCCAAATTTACTCTCTATGGCAGTCTTATTTCGGGCTTGCTCTCGGCCATTACGACTCCAAAGTTGGGAGAGCTGTCAGACAGATACGGCAGGACCAGAACAATGTGTATGGCCACACTAGGCATGCTCATCTCGGAGACAATTACCATTATCGTGGCTACATATCCGTAAGTCTTTCCAGAGCTATACCTCCCTGTCACGAATTGACTTTGGAGTCTTAAGCCATGTCTGGGAGTCCGCACCCTGAACAGGTCTCCCGACTCTAGAGACTATTATCAAATGGCAATGCTGACTCCTATCCTTGAACCAGGGATATGTTGAGCGTTAATTGGATTCTACTGGGCTATTTCTTCGACGGCTTGGGTGGTTCATTCATTGCAGCCAGTAAGTCATTCTCTTTTCTTCTGTCCTGGGCAACCGCTGATGCTGCAGAACAAAGTGGCCTTATCCTACTCATACGCCTCGGACTGTACGGCTCCATCACATCGAAATGTAGCATTCTCGTATTATCATGGCACTCTCTTCGCAGGAATAGCTTTGGGCCCAATCCTGGGCGGATTCGTGGTCGAAGCCACAGGAAAAATACTCTCTGTCTTCTATATCGCGATATCTTTCCATGCCTTTTTCTTCTTGTTCCTACTTTTGGTCGTACCAGAGAGCCTGACCAAGAAACGCCAAATCGCAGCTCGTGAAAAGAAAGAACTTGCTCGCCAGGACGAGGAAGGCTCACCAAGCCCTAGCAAGTATTTTGTCTCCATCGTCAAAGGCAACAACTTTTTCAGCCCTCTCACCATCCTCTGGCCTAAAGAGAAAGGTACAAGCCCTGCAGTTCGGAAGAACCTCTTCTTCCTTGCCGCTGTCGACGCTACGATGTTTGGAATTGCGATGGGCTCAATGTAAGCAACGTGTCACGTAAGAAGGGGACATAGACTGACGATGGAGCAGGAATATCATTTTGATCTATTCAAACTATGTGAGTTCTCTTCTATCTACCTCAGCTACCATTGCTCACAAAAGCCAAGATATTCGGCTGGGAAACTCTTCAGACTTCCGTCTTCATGTCCATTGTCAATTCTTGCCGAGTTGCAGTACTCCTGGTCATCCTGCCTGTGGTCACCTACATTGTCAGAGGGCCTGCCAAGAAGGGACCGCAGAAGAACACAGGCTGTGATCTCTTTGACCTTACAATCATACGCCTCGCCATCTCTTTCGACACTCTTGGCTATAGTTAGTTTTGACCTATCTTCGCAAGCTAGAATTAGCTGATGATCTATACAGTCGGCTACGCCATAGCTCGCACAGGAAATCTATTCATCGCTTGTGGAGCAGTGGCCAGTATCGGAGGTAAGCTCAAGGCCTTTTGACGCATCATTTCCGTCAGCATTAAGCTCGAACAAGAAGTTGCTGACAGTGATCCAGGCATGGGAAGTCCCACACTGCAAAGTGCTCTAACCAAACATGTACCACCCGACCGAACAGGCCAGCTTCTGGGAGCACTGGGTTTGCTCCACGCGGCCGGCAGAGTGATCGCCCCGCTCATATTCAACTTGATATACGCATCAACCGTTGGATCTTTCTCCCAGACAGTCTTTGTCTGTTTAGCTGCTACCTTCGGGGTAGCCTTCACGTTTTCCTGGTTCATAAAGCCAGGGGTCTCGTGGGAGTCTAGCGGTCCAGCGGGGAAGCAAGCGCATGATGCGGGCGAGACTGATGTTGAGGAGGGATCTGGAATTGTACGATAGGTGGAATTTTTCACGACTTGGACGACACAGGATAGGGTGCATAGCCGTGGATACATCCCAGAGGTCGGGGTTGGGACATTGGGAGATCATATTGCATCAGAAGGCATTCTATGGCGTCGCACGGCATTGTAGCAATACACACCAGAGCCAACTTGTTGCTACCTTTGCTCCGCCTTCACGTGGTACCAGATAGCAAGGGAAGGCTTCATAAACATGGAAGAGGCCTTTGAGAAGAAGCTCCATTTGTGTACCTCCCCATTAACTAGAGCGGAGACAGTAGTGGTTAGGATATTTGACCCGCGCTGCCCCATTACTCATAATCCGAACCCGATCGTGATCCATAGTGTAAACAGATATCAGCTCCTGTAAGCACCTCATTGTCCGCTTAGATAATATAGTGGTAAGAGGCTTCAGATAGATAAAGCAGGATTAGAGGCTCCGCTGAAGGTCCTGTTGCCTGGTTGTGGGAAGTGTGCATCTACGCAGGTAGCTTTTGTAGCGAGCTCAGCTCGATTATTAGTGTGAAGCAATATGTGAATGTCGAAATGGCTTGGACTTGAGAGTACGGATTCGAGGGTTGCTGGATTTATATTTTTCGACTGGTACTAGGCTGACGATTGACTAAAAGAGCCCGAGGGGCGGATGTCGATCAAACAGCAGAACGCAAATGCACCCGCTGAGTCTGACTGGTTTCAACACCTTCTGACACAACATCTCGCCAAAGTCAATCCCGCCCAAAACAACAGGATCGGTTTCCAGACACGCGAGATCCGTAGAGCCTCAACAGCGAAGCATTCGACTCTCTTGGCCACACAAAGAATAAGGTAGTAGGTTCCGCTGGGCTGGCGAGGATCCCCCCTGACGCAACCGCTGGCAAAAGATCGCCCTGAGGCATCAATCAGTTGGCGCATTCACTTGAACGCCCCCAAAACACATCATGGCCCCTGCGCTTTAACCACCCGGACCCGCGACCTTGATATCACTGTCGTTATCTAACAGGTGACAATCGCGCGAATATAAGAAGTCGAGTGCGCTCTCTCACCCCACCAGCCTTTTGGGTGTAGCTTTGAAAGGACCCACTGGACCCACCGCGTTGCGCACCCCGCCACTCAGTCCACAACCCATTGAGGTGAGAGTAAAAGATGGCCCTCGTCGCGTCCCACGACAAGAAGAGAGTGAAAGTCTATGAGCTTCGAAACAATGACTGGTTCGACAAAGGCACCGGCTTCGCCAGCGGAGCTGTAGGCACAGTCATAGTCCAATCAGAGGACCAGCCGGATCGATTACTGCTGGAGACCAAAGTTGGAAAGGATGACGGGTATCAGAAACAACAAGGTGAACACGCCGAGGTCAAAGTAAAGATGAGGACTGAGTGATACAGATACCCTCATCGTGTGGACCGAATCCAATGGCACAGACATGGCCCTGAGCTTTCAAGAGGCTGAGGGCTGTGCGGCGATATGGTTCGTTCTTACCTACCTCCGCACATGTAACGCGCGCAATCTGAGGTGACACAAGAGCTGACTTGTGCCGCGACAGGGGATTTGTCAGTGACGTGCAACAACAGCTGCTCTCGATGGCAGGCCCAGGTATGCAAGCCCCATTGCACTAAACGTTACGCGAGGTAATGTCCTGACGTACGGCTGCCAATATAGAAGATGCCCTCTCGGACGATGCAATGGACGGTTTTGCCGCCAACCCCCTCGTACTACCTCCTCCTGAAATTGCAAACTTGGGAGAAATAGAGCAGAGCATGCGCACGGTTGCATCAACACCACAAGGGCGAGACGCGCTCGCAAAATTCGTCATCAGTGAAGACTATATCAGAAAGCTGATACCTTTGGTTGAGATGGCCGAGGACTTGGAGTCGCTGGCAGATCTGCATCTTCTGTGTAATATCATGAAGATGCTCATATTACTCAACGACAGCCAGATCGTGGACCACATTGTCAATGAGGATGTCGTGTTTGGTGTCATTGGCGCCTTAGAATGTGGGTATTACAACAGCTTCTACACCAACCTCGACCTCGTATTGATTCTACAATCTAGATGATCCCGACTTCCCCAACCACAAGGCCAACCACCGCCGGTACCTCAGAGACCACTCACGGTATAAACAGGTGCTCACGATTTCGGATCCGGCCATCACCAAGAAGATTCATGCAACATGGCGGCTCACATATCTCAAGGACGTAGTACTCGCTCGAATGCTGGACGACCCCACCTTCGGAGTCCTAAACTCACTCATCTTCTTCAACCAAGTCGACATTATACAACACCTCCAATCAAATCATGTCTACCTCGACGAACTCTTCGGCATCATCGACAGCCCTTCAACCGATTTGAAACGCAAAAAAGACGCTGTTGGATTCATACAATCATGCTGTGCAATTGCAAAGAGCCTGCAAGCGCCACCACGAGCAACGCTGTATACGAATTTCATCAACCACGGTCTGTTGCGGGTGATCACTTTCGCCATCCTCAACAAGGAAGCATCGATCCGAGTTGCTGGTACAGACATCTTGGTCGCCATGATCGACCATGACCCCAGCATGGTCCGAGCCTACATACTCAAGTCAATTTCTGAAAAGAAAACCCCATTGACGGAAACATTGATTGAATTACTGCTGGTCGAGACAGACTTGGGTGTCAAGGCGCAAGCTGCCGATGCCATCAAGGTGCTCCTAGAACCCCAACAACAGCCACCTCCAGCGACCCAGGCTCAGGCCCAGGCCCAAGCTCAAGCTCAAGACGCAATGGCGAGAAATAATGAATTCATGTCCAAATTACGAAGCAATCCAGTACCCAATCCACAAACCGAGTCGTACATCCACCACTTTTACGACACGTCAGCGAAGAAGCTGTTCAAGCCTCTCAAAGACCTCGAAAAGCGGCATTCATGTGAGTAGCCACGACCAGTGATTGGCGTTGCTTGCAAGACTTGGGTGCTTGGACCTGCCGGAGTGCTTTAGCTGACTTCGGTACTTTTTAGTGGACGACATCACATTCCACGAGGTCCAGCTTTTCAATCACCTTGTCGAAATTATCATATACCTTTCTCGTACTCACCAATTTCGAAGTAGATTTTACATCTTTGCCGAGAACCTGGCTTCCCGGATAGCACAGTTGCTGACTGCCCCTCAGAAGCATCTGAGGCTCAGTAAGACACTCTTGAAGCGCTTAAGTAACAATATACTGATCACACGCACAGCTGCCTTGAAATTTTTCCGTTCATGCATCGGCCTGCCCGATGAGCATTACAGTAATCAATTTATCAAACAAGGACATTTTGGACCCATTCTAAACATAGTGTACGAGACAATGCCTCGTGACAACCTTCTAAATTCCGCTTGCTTGGAACTCTTCGAGTTCATCAAACGGGAGAACCTCAAGCCTTTGATCGAGCACTTGGTGACCACCTATCGCTCTCGGCTGCAAGAAATTACCTACGTCGATACCTTCCAGAATCTCATTCTACGCTACGAGCAAATGAACCACAACCCCGATGCGGACATGACTCTCTTCAGCAACGACGGAACAACGACACCAAACCGATCACCTAACCTCACGGGAAACCGCTGGCAAGGTGTCAGAGAAATGGATGCAGCCGAGCAAGCCTACTTCGACACCTCCGATGACGAAGACGACAGCCCGGCTACTAAAAAGCTCAAGACATCCTCTGCACCAATGACCAATGGCCTTGCTCCCTCCCCGACCATTCTCAAATCCCTAGTCGACTACCCCGACGACGACGAAGACTCTATGGATGCTCTAGCAATGGACCACATCGACACCAAACCACCACCCAAACTCGCACCCTCTCCAATGCTGCAAACACCCCCGCCAGAACGGCTTTCGGAAAAGAGGCGGAGGGAAGAAGACAATGACGAAGATGAACTGGGCAAACTTTCTTCCTCGACCAAGCGTCGGAATTCAGGTCCCTCGCCCTCGAGTATTGGCAGCAATTCCCCAGCAGCGAACAGTACACTCCGGCGAAAGAAGAACTTCATTTCGAAAGACCAACGGGATTCTCCCACAGCTGCTGGGGCCGGGGAGAAGAAGAAAATTGAGATATCTCTTGCTTCGAAAGCACCGGTCACAGAACCCGGGGGCGAACAGGGGTAGATGTCAGTAAATCGTTTCTGCTGTGCACGATTGGTGGGACGGGCTTTGGCTGGGGTCTGGGCTTGGGGGACAGGCTGTATGCGCCAACGAAGGAGGCGTTCTTGCTGGTTGGCTGCCCCAGCATGGAAGCAAGCATGCATACAAAAATCGGAATGGAAAAGGGGGAGTGTAGAGTAGAGCCTTTCGTGTCTACGCACGCGGATACTATCTGAGTACGTACTCTTGTATATTACTACTCTTGACCTTCCCAACAACTACTTACCTAGGTATCCTTCCCGTGCTTTCTCTGCCTCGAGACTTCCTCATGATGCCCCACCATAAAAATTTCCCCGCTGCTCTAGTGCGGGCACTACATCAAAGTCTTTCGCACAATCCTCATTCTCTTTTTCTATCCCTGCTCTCTTCTTCCAATTCTTCTCCGTGTGCTACTTTTTTCACAGTGAGCGACTTCCGAGTCTTTGCGCTCACTCATCTCCTAAAGACTCGACTCCTTTCCTCTCTACCGTCCCCTTTCCCACGACACGGCGCATCGCATCGCATCTTCTTTCAAGAAACCAGACCGAGCCTGAAAAGCAATGGATCTCCCCAATGGCAAGTCGACCGGCGTGGAGAAGACCGCAGGATTGAGCGGCGATCCGGTGTCGCCTGCTGGCTCTTCGTCGCCTGTGCACTCGGCGCCGGAGGTCATCGGCCCTAGCGGCGACGAAGAAGATGGGAAGAGAGTTGCAGGGGAGACGACGACGACTGTGGATGAGATTGAAGATGGCAAGGGAGGCTGGTTTGCGTACTTGAGGACGAGGAACTTCTGGATTGTTTTGCTACTTGGGTACGCCCTCTTCCTCACACCTTTCAGCGATCAAATACCGCTGCACTCATTCTCTCCCAACGGAGAAGGCCAGACTGACCATTCTTGAATACGATAGGCAGGTCCTTGCCCTCTGCATAACCTCCACCAACACCTTCTCCTCCCTCTTAGCCGCCGAACCCTTCTCAATCCCCGCCTTTCAGACGTTTTGGAACTATGTCCTCCTCAACATCATCTACACGTCCTACACCCTGTACCGCTACAAACCCTCTGGCTACGTCCGCTTCCTTGCCAAAGATGGCTGGAAATACATCATCCTCTCTTTCTTGGATGTCGAGGGCAACTACTTCACAGTCCTGGCGTACCGCTACACCACCATCCTCTCGGCGCAACTCATCAATTTCTGGGCGATCGTCGTGGTCGTGCTGATATCCTTCCTCTTCCTGAAGGTCCGGTACCACTGGACGCAAATCCTAGGGATTTTGATCTGCATCGGTGGCGTTGGCATCCTGTTCGGAAGCGATCACATCACTCAGGGATCCACGACGGGGGGCATCGACCCGGGGGATCAATTGAAGGGCGATCTCTTCGCCCTGGTGGGCGCGACCTTCTACGGTCTCTCCAACGTGGTCGAAGAGTTCCTGGTCTCCAAGCGCCCGCTGTACGAGGTCGTGGGGCAGCTGGGCTTCTGGGGCATGCTGATCTCCGGCACCCAGACCGGCATCTTCGACCGCCCGGCCTTCCACTTCGCGGTTTGGGACAGCTCCGTCGGCGGCTATCTCACAGGGTACACTCTCTGCCTCACGATTTTCTACTCCGGCGCGCCGCTCATGTTCCGATTAGCGTCGGCGGCGTTTTTCAATATCAGCCTTCTGACGGGGAATTTTTGGGGAGTGTGCATTGGTGTCAGTGTCTTTCATTTGAACATCCACTGGATGTATCCGATTGCATTCGTGTGCATTATCTGTGGGCTGATTGTTTATTTCGTGGGGAAGAATGTGCTGGGAGAGGCGAGGAAGCCTTGGTTGGGACGGAATCAGGAGGGAGGGAGTGACGGGGTGGGGACTGCGAGGAGGAGGGTTGAAAGGGGGGATGTCGTCGTGTAGATTGGTGGCGAGGAAGAGGTTTTGGAAGAGAGGGGGGTGGGCGGTTGTGATGACAGACACGGAGTTGACGAGTCGCTCATCTGCACTATCTACCGCAATTGACACCCAGACGAGTGGGCGGGAAGCCCATTGATGGCACCGTGGCGCTTGTTAAATACCGCAAGTATTTACAGTAACTTCAAGGTCTCACGACTCAGCGAGTCATGAACAAATGAATACCCTAGCATTCACACCGCCGCCTTCTGCATTTCAATCTCCCTCCCATGAACGACTGAAGATCAACGTCCGAGAACGTAATAACGGCTCCGGGCACAGTACCTACGGGGCCACACATGCATCCGTCACATATAAGCACGTAATCGAGCCTACGAGACATGGGGCCAAGGCCACGATTGATCACTGGATCAACATATGATTCGATTTCTGTTGGTCTGTATACATCTACTTATATATTCTATCTCAACAAAATGCCATGCCAATAATGAAGAAATATACTCCTAGATCTCCGACAAGTTTGAAGCAAAAACGATAATACTTCGACGATTTCTTTTCGCTAGATTGGTCTTCCCGTCCTTGAGGCGGGTCGTTGACAATCATTGAAGGTGGCTATGGTACGCCAGATATTGAACAATAACATTATTATTCCATCGTGTTTTTACTTTCCCTTTGTTATTTTTTCTAGACTTCGATTAGTAGGATGAGATTATGGGCAGAAGTGAAGTATTGGGTTCGGATGTGTAGATGGACAGATGCATTTTTATTTGAAAGATGGGGATTTGGGTGGGAGCGTGGTTCTGGCAGAAGGGCGCCTATTTGGCTTGGCCACCTTCATTCTTGGTCAGACTGCAGACGCCAACGACGAACAGAAAAACCTTTCAAAATAGTTTAGTGCATGGTACGCCCGATGACGTAGTCGCTTCTACGTGACCTGGTTGCACAGCTCGATAGCAGCCTTTACAACGTTTCACTCTACACAATACTGCCAACATGCCTATGTCAGGCTATGTCTTCAAAGATGGGGGTCCCATCCCAGATTCTGACCTCAAAGATCAGACTCCAGGAGAAGTGGGTGCTCAAGCAAACACCGAGTCGGCCACCCGCACCTCCACCTCGACCAGCTCCATCATGAATACCCCTACATCAAGCACCTCCACCTCAGGTGTCCCCAGTGAAAGCCATGCTCTTGCCACCGCCGATCATGATGTACAAGGCGCCGTGCAGCAAGGCCTTCAAGAAGGCGAAGTCAGAGATATGGGATGGGGCAACAATGCTAAGGACGTGCCGACGCCCCTTGTTGGAGGGCTCCCCAATGAAGAGCTGTGGACTCTGGTACGGCGTTTCAACAAGCAGATGTACCACGTCAAGGCCACTAATGACCCTCTTCTTGCTGGCTTGGATCTCAACATCGTGGACGAGGATGAATTCTCGCCAGACAAGCTGCGCAGCAATGTCGAGAGACTTTACATGACGTTCATCATTGGGATGATGGGGTTCGTGAACCACGTTGCTCGTCTTCGCTCTTGGCGTGAGCCTAGGCGAACGGGTGCTTGTGCTGCGGTCGGTCGACTCAATCATTGCCGTGTGAAGCTCTAGCTGACCTTTGCTTCAGGCATACTTCGTTGCTTGGGCTTTGAATCTTTTGACCCCTTTGATGATCACCACCATGATTTTGCTCGTCGTGTATCCGCCATCACGAGCCTACATGTTCCCTCCTGCACCACTCGCGTTGGTTGATTCGAGCACAGGGGGTATACAATCACCCAAGGCAGGCGTCTTGGGAAGCCACGATAGCGCTACTGGAGCCCCCGAGAAACATAAGGGCGAGGCGGTGGAGCAAGAGGCACACAATTTCGTTTCTGGTATTGGGACAATCGCTCTCAGCAGCGCCGCTGGCAAGCACGAACAAGGCGATCCTGATAACGATGATATCGACAAGGCTGTTCCAGACCCAACTCGCATGGCTGTCGCTGGAGCTGAAGCGAAGGTGTCTGCACAAGGCGGCAAGCCGAATGAAAAGCATGACAAGACCAAGCAGCCCATGGAGGATGCTATGTGGACCAAGATGCGGCCGATTATGCATGTCGTTGGAGATGTTGCAGATGGTTGGGAGCGTTTTGCCAAGTATGTTGACCCAAAAAACTCCCTCGACATCGAAGCTAACGCCTTTGCAGTGCTTTATCCCCCACAGCTCCATTCCCAAAAGAAAAGCCTCGCCTGGTGCTGGCCGCGGTTCTGGTTCCCATGCTCGCAGCGTCTTTGTTAACTACTTCAGCCATGTTTATGAAAATGACGACTGCTGGCATTGGTTTTGGTTTCTTTAGCGACCCCTTGATCTGGCGTGCTCTCGACTTGCTCAACACGAAATTCCCGAAATGGCAAAAGCTCTTGGAGCTCAGAAAGTTAGTCGTTGCGTCCAGTATCTTCACGCCAGGCTTCTGTTAACGTAGTACAGCTCAATCCTGAAAGGAGTTCCCACAAATGCACAGCTTACCGTCACTCTTCTCCGAATCGGCGAAGCGAACAAAGCTCCCCTACCACCACCACCACGATCAGATGCACCTCCACCATCTAGACCTGCATCGATCAACGGTGACGATCTGGCTATCGATGCCTCTAACGCAGAAATTCATGAAGCCATCCACAAAGACGATGCTCAAAAAGCAGCGGAAAGCCAGCAAGCCACCGAGCAGAAACACAAGCATAGGCACGGAGAGAATATCCTTGGTTTCTTCAAGGGAACAACAAAGGCTGGTATCGACACCAAATTCGGCATAGACAAAGCGCGCGCCAATGTTCTTGGTTCTGAGCAAGCCAAAAACCACCTCGGCATCCTCCCCAAGTCAAACGAGATCGAGACGTCTGGCCCTGTAGACTTCAAAGCCCGGTACAAGGGCGGCAAAGGCTGGGTCTATATCTCAACCAATACCGACATTCCAACCGTCTCATTCAGCAGCTCTTCAACCGATAGTACTGGGCAAGCGCCGGAGAAAGCTGGATCAAAGTGGAGTATGCCTGTCCAGGACATCACGGAATTGAAGAAAATTGGAGGTTTAGGGTGGAAGTCGAAGATTGTTGTGGGATGGGCGACGGGGAAGACCGTTGCAGATGGTCTGGAGATTACGACCCGGTCAGGGGACAGGCTCAAGATCACTGCGGTTCGGTTGCGGGAGGAGTTGTTCAATCGCTTGGTCGCTATGGGGGGTCAGAAATGGGAATCATGGTAGAGCGATTGGTCGCGAGTGCGGTATTTGGAAGGATGGTTTTGTATATTTCTACTGTACGTTTGAGGATCTTCAGGGATTCCCTATGCCCTTCAGCGATGCTATGTAAAGTATGAGTTCCTGTCCCAAGTCATTTTCAGTAATGCTATGTTCTCGGCCGAACCTGTCGTTCCAGTGTATTGACATCCGACGTCATTGGGACGCTAAGATTAAGGGTGGTCCCGTCAGGTACCGATTCACGAAACAGACAGAAGATTATGCGGGCGAGAACAGCAGCAGTTGTTACCCACGATGATGAGCTTGAAGTTCGTGGATACGACAGCTCAGCTTGGATATCATGAGTCTATCAGCAGTACGAATACACCGATACACGCAAGATGGCGCGGGGCTGCCACGCGTCTGTTGCCGCGGCGTTGATCCTTCCGTGGAGGGCGGACGTGGCCAAGAGGACATCAACAGTGCAAGATGAATGCGACGCTTCGCGAATCGATCCATGGGGATCCAGAGCACCATCAGCAATCCCTGGACGACCACGTTGTGTACCGTGGGCACCCCTAGGCACACCTGTCACCTGTGCATACCAATGGCGCGCCAGGACACAGGTGTCAGCTCTCCCGTAAGCGCTCGCCTCGACCAAGACTTATCTCATTCGCACAACAGTCATCGTAGCTCACAAAGCGAATCTCTGCTTTGTCGTATACACCGGCTGGGTCCGGAGAGTTTATTAGTCTTTTCATGCTGTAAGAACGGTGAGAGGGAAATTTCCGCCGCACTCGTGAGACAGCTGACTTCGCAGGAAATTTACAGAGCAGGGGGAGGAAACATCCGGGAAGGATCTCGAAATAGGAGAGGCTGATGAGTGACGGTCAATGTGCCGTCTTTTTTAATGCAGTACTGAAAGCACTGTAAATAGTCGCGACTGGATGACTGTACGTCTGCATTTTGTACTGCGTAATATAGATAGTGAATAAGTAGATAGTAGTACTCTCCATCCCTCCTATATTGTTCCCCTCCGCCTCCGCCTTCGTAGCGAAATAGCGCCCTCACAAAAGGCTCTAGTGCCCATTGTCTCGAATCAAACAGACCCTCCGAGAACTCCTTCCCTGTGCTCTACCGAAACTTCACCTCGCCTTCACTCAATCGTCACTTCCGCCTCTATTAGGAGTCACCGTGTATGACTAGACTTGTCTGTGTCGGTGTCCAGAAGTGCTCGGCGGTCGCCCAACGCCGGAGGTGTCCCCTTTGTGACGGAGCAGACCTCTGGACTTTTGAAAAATATCTCCCGCCACCATTTTACCACAGGCATTTGCCGTTGTATTATAATCCTACCCATAGCCTTGGAGCCTCATTCCTACGCCCATTCATCCCCCTGGAGCCTCACTCTTAGGCTGCTGCCGTCTCCGCTGGCTCAGCCGGCCATCCGCAACGACTGCCTTCCAACCTAGGTACGATTCCTTGACTCTCCACACCACCATCTGCGAAGGCCTCAAATTTGTCCTACAGTTTGGCATCAGTCTTTTGAAAAGAGACCTTCCTACGGAATACATCTAAAATACCCACATATTTTCACAAGGCTGGTTGCTCCTCAGGGCGCCAACAGCACGCTCAAAGAATCAATGGGACTTGACCCCTCTATAGTGCAGGACCCGCTAAGCTGCCGATGACAAGCACGCTTCTGCAATGCCGACAAAAGAAGACCTGAGCGAGTTTGCTCAGCATTTTGCTACAATTCACCGTCCGCACCTCAACGCCCGCCACTCCAGTTCTGTCCCTTCGACCCCCTTCCAACACAACCGAAGGTTATCATTCGGCACCCGGTCGCCCTCTCCTGATAAGAACATTCGAAATGGCTCCCCAAAGTCTACATATTCGCAGATGGAGAATGGAGTCCGCACGCGCCCTAAAGCCCCTTCTCTTACGGGTTGTAAATACGAGACCGGAATGGCATTTTCGAGACGACGGATTCCGTATTCGATCGGTGGGGATCAGCTTGAAAGAGCGAAGACGATGCCAAAGAAGTTTTTGAACCCTTCGGAGGAAGAAAAAGTGAGTGGAGATATGAGGGAGCTGTACGACCGAATACTGCCATCCAAGCGAAGCGATGAGAATAGAAAAGCTTTTGTGCAGAAGTTGGAACGGATTTTGAACGAGCAATGGCCTAGGAATGACATCAAGGTCCACGTTTTTGGCTCTTCGGGGAATATGCTGTGCACCAGTGATTCGGATGGTGAGGGTTACAGTACGCTTTTGGGCTTGCAGTGCTGACAGAAACGAAGTGGATATTTGCATCACTACACCGTTGAAAGCTCTGGAGAAGGTGTGCTTGCTAGCTTGTGCCTTGGGAGAGCGTATGTTGTGGTCTCGCATAAATACTTTTTTTTGCTAACAGCAAGGTAGATGGGATGGAACGAGTGGTCTGTGTTCCCCATGCGAAAGTGCCTATAGTCAAATTCTGGGATCCCGAATTACAACTTGCGTGTGATATGAATGTCAACAACACCTTGGCGCTGGAGAACACGAGGATGATCAAGACGTATGTTGAGATCGACGAACGTGTGCGGCCCCTTGCGATGATCATCAAACATTGGACGAAACGAAGGATACTGAATGATGCTGGTAGGTGTTCGTGCGCACTTTTTTCATACATACTAAGCCCTGCATCTAGCTCTTGGTGGTACACTTAGTTCCTACACCTGGATCTGCATGATCCTCAATTTCCTGCAGACACGGAATCCCCCCATCCTACCAATACTCCATACCAAGCCGCATATGCAAAGACCTGGTGCTGATGGTAAGACTTCTGGCTTCAATGATGATTTGAACAGCCTTCGGGGATACGGTTGCAACAATACGGAGACACTCGGGGACCTTCTGTTTCAATTCTTTAGACGTTACGCTCACGATTTCGACTATGAGAAAAACGTGGTGTCGGTCAGAGAAGGTCGGTTGATCTCGAAGGAAGCGAAGAAGTGGCATTTCATGCAGAACAACCGCCTCTGCGTCGAGGAGCCCTTCAATACGGAGAGAAATCTTGGGAACACGGCAGACGATATCTCTTTTCGAGGTATCCACCTCGAGCTACGGCGCGCATTTGACCTTGTCTCAGACGCGAGGCTCAGCGAGTGCCTCGAACAATACGAATTTCCCGCCACAGAGGAGAAGATATGGGAAAAGCCAGTCTCCAAACCACCTCCTGTGCTATCCCGAAGCCGGAGTCAGTCACAATCCTCAAGAGGCAAAGGAAGCTATGGTGGTCGAGGCGGTAGAAACCAGCACAATAACCACCGGAACAATCGCAGAGCATCCAGTGCAGCTGCAATGAATAAATTTCCGATACCACAAGGTAGTTCGCAGGGCGCTGGTGACCGCCATTACCATTCCCGAGACCCTACCATCCAGGCCCAATTTGACCAGCTCATGCTACACGACCAGCTCTTTACCGAATTTCAAATCTTACAAGCACAAGAACACCAGCTTCGTCGTCTACAAGCACAGAACCAGCTGCAGGCTCAGCTACAGATCCAGGCTTCTGGCGAAAGACCGTCCAATTCACCCCAGTCCGTGAGAGAAACCTCACATCGATTTCCGATGAGTCACGTGCCAGTGTCGGCGCCTTTGAGAGGCGGGCAATTCTTTTCGCCTATCATGTACCCACAAGTGCCTGGCACACCTCAACAAAGCGTTCACACCCAGCCGTCTTCTCCGTCTTTTAAGACAGCTCAGCCAGATCTTAGGCGCAGCATGCACCGATCTACTGCTGCGGAAAACAATTCATCCTCAAGTCTGAGGTCACACTCACAGCCTGCACGACCGTTACCTTTGAATGTGTCTATGCAAAACGCACCTCCGATGCCTCTGAATAGCAACAACTTTCTTCAATATCAGCAACTGCGTAAACAGCAGCACCACCTTTACAATGCACTGGAGGCCCAAAGCCGATACAACCCCGTCGATGCTCCAACGTATCATGATCTAGGAAGGCAGCTTGGGGCACCGTCTTTCGAAGAGGCTGTGCCTAAGGAGTATGTGGGATACTGGGTGAATGATTCGCCACCTTCTCATCCGTACCGCGAAGACACGAGACATCCACATTTACCCACCTATCACGACTTACATCCTCGAATTAGAGGTGTACCAGCGACATCCAGCAGGTTAAGGGGGAGCTCTCGCTCTCCATCACCGCCACAATCTGTTGCGTTTCGTGACAGGTCCTTCAGTGTCCAATCAGCCTCTTCTGTTACTGGCCGCCAGCGATTTGAAAGGGTACAAGGCACTGGTCCCGCCGCTCGTCCTCCGGGACCAGTCATCATCAATGGCTCGGACCCTTGGTCGACGCCAGAATATCCTCTAATGGGTGACGTACCTTCTCATGCGTCTCATGCAGCTACTCTGAGCGAGGCAACGTCTGATGCCGATGATCGTTTTTATGAGACCCCAGCCACGAGCGAGATGGAAGCACCGTCCATTGGTCAAGGATTCGAGGATGGTTTCGCGCTGGATAACCCTTCCGCATACTTCCATGCTGCTCATGCCCATCATGCTCCTGATACATTGCGATTTACTCCCCCGAACAGGAATGCCAATCAAGATGGTACTGCGCGGCGAATCTCGAGCCAGGTGCCTGATGCAGGAGCATCTCCTGGTACTGTCAAGCGTTTGGACAAGACGCACAAGACTGCTGGTGGCTTGGGCATACAATTTGGGGAAGTGGAGATTCCTCGTCCCCTAAAACAGGAGACTGGAGACACACATGATCAATCGCGGCAAAACAACGTGGTCAGAGGAGACTCTATTGCCGTCGCCTTAACAAACGGGAATGTTGAGAAGTCACTGATACCAGTTCCTCTATTGTCCCCAGTCCGAGAAGTTAGGACTCCTTCACCCGTCGGAAGACGAAGGGAAGGACTGGCAGGAAGTGCTCTTATAAACACCAAGCGGCCAAGTGGAAAGATGGACCTCTATATCCCTCCCTTCTCCGAACTTGTCCGCGCGAAAGAAGAAAAGCAGAAAGCCAACGGTACTTTGTCTCCCAAGGCAAATGGAATTCCATCTTCGAAGCTTGCCAGCAACGTGACCCAGACGCCATCGCCGCGACGAAGCCCTCCATTCGAAAGCCCAAAGGCTAGTGGATACCAGCATCAGGTCAATGGGTGGCAACAACAGTCGTCGAAGAAGAGGGGGAAGAATAAGTCGAGACCGGGGTCTGGGAATTGGCCTATGGAACGGTTGCCAGTCAACGAGGCTGAAAGGAAAGGAGGTTAATTGTGAGAGGATGTCTATCGGTACTCTGCCAGCTGCGATGGATGTCGAATTCGAGCAATCTCGCCATCCGCGACTGCTTGCGGCCCGGTCGGCCGACTTTGCGATTTCTAGCTGCATATCGGTCCGGATCAGCGCGGCTGCACTCGAAACAGATATCGTAGGACGAGCACAAGTATGAAAACACCAACAACCACTCACGCGCCAATCGCGTACTACATATACCATCGTCAACCCACGACGACAACCGAGCATCCCACGTTGGGATCCGGCAGCATCACATAAAGACAAAAAAAGCAAAAAACGGTCAGAACATTGGAAGTCTGATTGCACGCGCAGCATGCACCGTGAATACTATACAATACACAGAGCTCTTCTCGGGCTGGTCACCGCACCAACCCCCGTTCTTCACTAGAGAAACGGGTTTTTTGAGGCACAGGGAGATTCTACTCCACCAATATTTGGGGTTGGGGGGTTATACTTTACGCATTAGCGAGCGATGCGATTGGGTTGGGTTGGGTTGGGTTCCAGGTCTCTTGTATAGAAGTGTGGGATTGGGAATTGGGATGAAAGGTGGGGGGGAAAGGGGGGAAGGGGGAGAGTGGGAGAGGGGGAAGGGGGAAGGGGGAAGGGGGGGAAGTGTACGTAAAGCAGACAGTCGAGAGGGGTAGATGAAGTAGATGGGTGGGGGGTGGGTGGTGATGAATTGAAGAAGTATTATATGTTCAATTGCAGTAGGCTTTTGTCTTTACCTAAGTACAGTCAATTTGGAAGGAAGGAAGGAGGGTGGATTGAGGGAGAGTAGATTGAAGGAAGAGTAAATTGTGGGAAGGCTATATCGTGCGAAGAGTATGCAGGATATGGGGATGGCACGGGAAGGTATGTGGGGACTCGGCGTGGGAATGTATAAAGGGGTTCGATATGAGATTGGATAGGACAGGACAGGACAGGGTGGGATACAACGGAATAGAAGGGAATGGGATAAGATAATATAGCATACGATTGAATGGGATTGGACAGGATTGGCTGGATACTAGGATAAGATAGGATAAAGATAGGGTGGAATTGGATTGGATTGGATACGATTGGATTGGACAAGATGGGAACGGATCGAATGGGATTGGACAGGATTGGGATCGGACGGGATGGAATCGGTGTAGTAAAGGATAACAATGAACGAAAAAAGAGGGAACAGAGGGGGGAACGGAGAGGTAAGTCTGTCCCCGGGGGGATGCGTGCACGATATTGACTTGGTGAGGATGGGCGGACGGTGGCAAATCAATTGGGGTTCGAAAGGGGTGCGAGTGCCTTAGA
>JAABUQ010002138.1_pt1 | contig 40049 bp, 40 predicted proteins | sample 5560001 | NCBI WGS metagenome assembly JAABUQ01 (sample SAMN10711888, study PRJNA513371) | rock metagenome | isolation source: Antarctica rocks | place: Antarctica: Victoria Land, Finger Mt nord | collected 2015-12-18
CAACCCTAACCACCCACTCCATCCCCCCCTTGGCCTTGGGTATCCGAAACCCAGTCGAAAACGTAAGCGCCGACCAAACCAACCTAAAACACTTGCGAGCGACGCGGACGATAGCTGTCGAGGTGGGGGGGGAGAGGTATTTAACTAATCATTGCACCCACCCAAACCGTGTATCAGTTAGTAAAAAATATTAGAACGGTTGGATATTAGGGGTGTAGGGATGCTACGCTCATTCCCCTCTCCTTTCGAAACACTATACCCGAAGGTCGTAGCGGGGCAACGAACCGCTCAGACTGGCCCCTACAAGCCCAACACCATAATCCCCATACAATTCCCCCACGCCATCTTTGATGCAGCGGGCTAGGAGGGCGGGGGTGAGGGTGTCGGGGGTGGGGTGGTGGAAGGTGAGGAGGGTGGGTGGGTTGTCGTTTCCGGGGCGAGGGGGATGGGAGGGGTTAGAAGGTGAGGGGGAAGGGTAAAGGATTTGGAGGAGGAGGTAGCGGTATTTGATGCGGACCATTGGTATGGCTTGGTGGGTGAGTGGGTAGGGGGAGGGTTTGTGATTGGGACGTTTGGAGGTGGCAGGTTGCGAATTTGGGATTTAGAATGGTGTGGATTTCTGCTACTGGGCAATTTGGATCCACTTTCTGTGGGAAGAATTCGGTTCATTGAAATAAGGAACAAGAATCGCAGATTGAGCTCAAGCCTCCAAAGTGCAAATATCGGCAGGCTGATGACTCTTCCGTTGCGCCAATGCTAAAAGGCAGGCAGTATTCTGAAAAGAAGACGACGGGCCAATGCATGAGCAAAGCTTCCCCTAACGCATCAACGCTTTCAAGTAGGCCTTTCCTTGAAGGTACAGATATCATGCGATCTCAAAGATTGCCGCCCCTCCTGCCTGCATCGAGACCGTTGACGAAGGTTTCATGGTTGAATGGTGCGAGGCCTGGTACAGGGAAAGCACCGGCACCTGCCCCAGGTAAGTCCGCCCACGGGTTGAATTGCGGCATCGGATCATGCTGCCAAACGTGATGTCCAGCTGGCCCTAGGCCTCCGTGTGCTCGGGCACCACCAGCAGCGGCATCAGGCGCGAGGTTCGCAAGGTTGAAAGCGTCGCCCGGATAGGGCCCTGCACCGGCGAGCGGAGCTCCTGGAGGATCAGCCAACGGTCCTCCCACTTGAGGCCCTGCGCCGATAAAGGGGCCATCGAAGAATCCGTCAAAGCGTCCTCGATATGGTGCTATAGGTTCACCATTTGGGCGACCCATACCGTATTGGTCAACCATATCCGGCATACGGTGTAGGAAATCAGGAACATGTGGGACTTGATTTTCCACCCTTGCGGGTACAGGGTGATGCTGAGCTCCCGCATCGCTACGAAGTCGCTGACGATCTGCCAGGTATTGTTGTATAGCATCATTTCGAGCTTTTCGGCGCCGTGCTTGATCCGTTGCTTGATGAGCTTGGATGTCGTTGTCACGTATCTGCCGGTTCATTTCCCGTTGCTGCTCATGTATGCGAGTTTGTATCCGCTGCATAGCTCTCAGCTGCATAGCTCTCAGCTGGTCAGCTCTGAGCTGTTCGGCCCGAGCGAGATGTTGTTGGTGACGATCTGCAGCACCTCCCACTGCAAACAAGCCCTGTTGTACGGCCTGCCTGTCTGGGTTGAAAACAGCCCCATTGCCAAGACGAACGGGAACTCCTGTGCCTCTGTTGGTCGACTTCTCAACCTCTTTTGCGAATTTGATTTTCAAATCCTCTTCAGATATCTCAGGATTCTCTCGGCGGACTCGTTCCATTGCTTCTTTACCTGCTTGTTCAATCTGATCATCTTTCCGACTGCCTGACTTGTCGTATAATTGACATTTGCCCTCTCGTCGTTGATCTCCTGGGATCCCGGTGCCTTCTGTGTCGAAATGCGAGTATCTAGATCGACCTATCAGTAAATATTGGCAGGAGAAGAGCTTTAGGGAAAGAAGGGTACCCTTGGGCGGTAATGTCCTTGCCGCAATAATCGCATATGGTATTTCGGCAGATGGTGCAGACAACCTTGTTGCATCCGTCTTCTTTCACTATGGGGACCTTGCAATTGCTGCAAGTCCTAAGAAGTGCTGCCGTTCGAGCTTCTTCAATAGCACGGCGCTGACTCACACCATTCTCCTTTTTGAATTCTTCACAGGACAGGGGAATGTGAGACTTCAGCTTGCAAAGACGACAAGATATCTCCTCGCACTCTGGATTGCGACAGCGGAACTCCTTGTCAACCTCAACAGGAGGGCAAATAGCTGCAAACTCGCAGAAAGGGCAGGCATCGAGATTCTCAAGCTCTGCTTGTCGGATCTCCGCTTGTTGCTGGAGACGCTCGAGCTTCTCGATTGTTTTCACGTCAAGGAACTTGGTCCGCTGAGCCCGACTGAAGGTAGCTTTGCAGCCACTCCCGTCCATACAGAAAAGGTCATACCGAGAGTTGCCGATATCATTATTTGCGTTGCTTCGAGCGCAGTCATAGCAAAAGAAGTGGGGGATGTCGCCATTGCAATACGTGATCTCTTGCGAGGTGGCCTCGTCGAAGCAACACACGCATTCCATAACATCCCCTCTCGCTCGACAGTCTTTGTCTATTGCCTCCTTGGCCATGGCGGCATCTGTTTCAACCTGACGCTTTCCTATAATCAGATATTAGGCTGTAATGGCAAACCGCTGGTCACTGGTATGGAGAACATGGAGCTGTGGACGGAAAATCGTGAGGTGTGATTCCCCTCCAGCCATCAGTTCTTGAAGCAACTTCTCTGTGTAGAGAGAACAAAAGGAGATGATATATTTGGATGCGTAGTGATGGTGTGTAGCTCTGTGGTAGATTAGGGGGGACTCACCGTCCTCCTTCCTTTTCCTCTGCTTTGCGGCATCAATCTCTTGCTTAAGCTCTTCTCGACCGTTCCCCTCTGGACGCCATTTGCTCATAAGCTCGACCGAAGTACTTGAAGTGTTCACCCGCTTCGACTTGAGCCTCGTATACGGCGGTGGGTTTGAGCTGCCGTAATTTCGCTCTACCTCGTCGATTGCGAAAAATGCTCCGTAGTAGTGTTGATGTTGATTAAAAGTGTCATGGATGTATCTGCTCGGAATCATCGGGAAGGCTTCGGACAGTGCTGCTTTACTAGTGGATCAAGACATGGTCATGTTAGCGCTAGGTAAAACTGCAAAGGAAAGCCTAGAGCGAGGCTGCCAGTCGAGAATAGCGCTTCATGCGTCGAGAACAGTGCTGGCTTACGCTATTTTGGAGTACCCAATACGCTCTTGCTCTTGACGTTGGGGTTGGCCCTTCCAGCGAGCAGCTTCCTCTTCATCGCTGTGAACATTGGACTCCCGCTTGCGTTTCAGTTCTCTCAGCCGCTCTTTTTCTTTCGGGTAGTTGCCGGTGTCGAGGATCTTGTCGATGAGTTGTAAGGCAACGTTATCTAAGTGGGTGCCGTATGTCCCTGCTTCTTTGTCGTAAAGGCTCCGAACATGATCGTGTGAGATGTCAGGGAAGACCTTGACAATCTCGGCGAGACAAATATCGTAGTGGCTCCCAGCACCATGGTGTGGCCCTGCTAGGTTGTCAAAGTTGAGTGCCTCAACGCCGTCTTCGAGTCCGCTGTGGTTGTCCCAAGGATCCTCTTCCTCACTCGAGATGCTGATGATATCTGGCGGTGGACGCATAGCTGCAATTGCTGGCAGTTGTAGAGGTTGTCCCAGGTGAAAGATGCAGATTTGAAGCTATGAAACAAATCTCAAGATTGGTTCATTCTGTAGTGACCAGGGTGTTGGCCATCATGCATGAATGGAGGATGGGCAAAGTGTGTCAAGTGGAACAGTAAAGAGTGAGGGATGACAGGCTTGACGAGGCACGAAAGAGGGTGGAAGTGAATGCAAGAGAGTGGCGTGGTCCATTAAGATCTCTGCTTGAGGGCAACTTAATTGTTTACCGGCAAGGCTATAGGTGGAGCAATTGAAGAAGCGTATAGCACCGCGCCCGCCAAGTGTTGCGAAGAAGCGTCAAAAGCTCAAGCTTCGATCTGAGTGGGGCAGTGAATCAATATGTAGCTGTGAGTTATTTGAACATGTCAGATTCCCAAAGGAATATCTAAAATGAACTGTAAAAATGGAAGCACTCGTAGAGCAGCAATAGCACAGAACGGCACAAAACAGGCGTCTCGTAAACGCCCAGCCTAAAGCGCTCGAGCGATCCTGTACGTCAATCTTACAACCCCACACGGACGCTATAATAGTAAAGCCATAGTGCCGGACCAGTGCGGCGACTATTCCTGTAGTTAGGTACCTAGGTAGGTACGGAGGATGACACCAATAGTTTTGGTCGCGCTAATACGACTTGATCTTAGGTTTGTCCTAGCCCCCGGAGTGGCTGCCTAGACGAAAGCGCCCGGGAGACTTAGAAATTTTCGGCTTAAAATACTCTATAAGTAGGAATCTCTAAGGACTAGTCCCTGGAAGAGGCCCTGTAAGATTAATTTAACAGCTAATTAAATTCTTTAACCGGGGCTATACTCCAGGCCACTTACTCAGCCCTAGCCCTAAGTTTTACTAGTCTCCTACTAGCGCGACCAAAACTATTGGTGTCATCCTCTGTAATTAGGGAATACAAGCGGCAATCTTCGACATGAGTGGCGAGGATCGCTCCTCCTTTGTTCGCGACCCCCATCACCTGCTTCCGTACAGCATAAACCCATTATGGCCCTCTCACCCACCCACCCTCTTCCCCCCTCTATCCCATCTAACCCTCCCTATCGACTCACCTTACCCAAACAGCAATTACCATGACAATCAAACCACCCGACCTCCCCTCCAGCAACTCCCCCACCCTGCACCTCCTCCACCCCACCGAAGAAGAAAAACTCAAGACATGGAAGCTCAACGGGCAGAGCTGGCGCGGGCGCCTGTCGATGGATGCCTACGTGCGGCGAGACCAGCATTTGGCCAACCAAGCCCTGACCCGGGAGGGGGGGATTACGTATTGGATCCTTGTGGACTCGAGCAAGCCGCCCAATTCGCGCATCATATTTGGCAGCTGTGAATCTCTCCGGAAGAGAGCGCTGGTCGCTCGGGGGAAAGAACCGGTGCGAGAGGCTGTTAGCTATGGGATTTGCAGTGTTTTTTGCAATCCCAGCTTGAGAGGGAGGGGCCATGCTTTGAGGATGATGCAGGAATTGGGGAAGAGGCTGGATTTATTGGCACAAGTGGATGGGCGGACGGTGGATTTTACGATGCTGTATTCAGACATTGGGAAGGTGAATACGAGGATATCAATTGAGGCGACGGCTTTGCTGATTCGGTCACAGACTTTCTATGCCAAGGCAGGGTGGATGCCGTTCACATCCAGCCAGATTGCGTTACGACCGGTTGCGCGTAATGAACAGGCCAAAGCCACACTTCCGGATTTAGCCTATCTCAAAGCGCACGATCTGCCGTGGCTATGCGATTTCGATGTGCGAAATGGTATCAGGAAAGGGTTGGAGAAGTCAAGAGCAGATCCCAATGTGATGCTGGTGGCCCTTGAGCCGAATGTGGAATCGATTCAATGGCACCATGCGCGAGAGGAGTTCGTCGCCCAAGAGCTGCTTGGGAAATTCCCTGAAGTGAAAGGCGTCTCGCTCAACGGCATGTGGTGCATTTGGTCTCATTTCTTTGGCAACGAGTCAAACGGGTCCGGCAATACCTTGCATATCCTGCGCTTCTTTTTGGGGGACTCAGAAAATGGTGTCTCAAATAAATCTGATCCAGTCATTGCTGAGAAGGAAGTGGCGTTTGAGACAGGTGAACGAATTGATACCGTGGCCACACTGCTAGAAGCGGCACAACACGATGCTGCAGAATGGGACATGCATGAACTCCAAATATGGAATCCGATACCGATCGTTGTGGCAGCTGCCCAGACACTTGATCCATCGGTCCGAGTGGTCCATCGGGAGGAGGATAGCATTGCGTGTCTGAAGTTGCACAAGCCAGACCCTCAGATCACCAAGGTCGAGTGGATTGCGAATGAGAAATACGGGTGGTGCTGAATGTAGTCCACAATTAAAGATGCCATTCCATCATGCTCCGAAAAATGGATTCATCGTTTGGTATTCTTGAACTTCTCATGCCATTTACGAGATGTCTTACCGACGGTAGTGGCAGAAGGCTTTGCCGTTGATGAGCCGTCACTGGTTCCTTGACTGTAGATGATATACCCCTCGGACGTCTGTGAGTATTTGCCCTAGTCACACTGGTCAGATAATTACTATCAAGGGTTCTGACTAGTGATGTTACCTTGAGAAGATCCATCGAGGCATCCTTCCTCCAGCTTTCCAGCAACTGATCTCGCCATTCTTGCAAGAAAATGTCTTTTGAAACCCCCTTATTACGTAGAGAAATTGACTCTAGAAGCACCGTCCCAACCCAAAGCACAGAGGCCTCTCTACTCAGGCAAGCATCTGCATATCATCGTTCAGTATTAATAGTAATCACTACCGGTGAGCAAACTTACGCTCCTCGCTCAATTCCGCGTCAGATCGAGAAAGTCTGCGGAGCACAGCTCTCAGAAGAGCACTCGGATGGCCATCCCCCTCAACAGACCCTGCCAAATTTAAGACCGATAATTTCTCCTCGAGATTAATACCCCTCAAAATCGCCGCAGACAATATCGATTTCCAGATCTCTCCGAGCGCCGCAGCAGTCGGTTCACACACCTGACCCAAAAACTCAAACGCGCACATCTCTCTCCACGCATCCTCAAACTCCCCCCTCGACAGCGGTAGATCCTCCAGTAGCTTATCCTTTCCCTTTCTCCCCATTCTTTCCACCATCTCACTCTCCAAACCCGAACCCAGTCCCTCATAAGCCAGCATCTCGCGCCTCAACAGCGCTGTAGCCGACAACGACGAGGGGATCAGCTCCAGCGTAGTCGTACATTGAGCGATAGCCGAGAGGTGCACGTTTGGCACGGCACCATCCTCGAGCTGGCCCTCGTGCTCGGAAGGCCGCACGACGAAGACCGAGTTTGAGGAATTGACTTGGCGGACGGCAAAGGTTTGGGTATCGGTGCACAGGACCGCGTTTGCGGAGCTTGGGATTACATCTTCCGAGGGTGCGGCGGATTTCAGGGAGAGACTCTCTTGTATGTTAGCTTTCTGGGAAGGGATCGACAGGGATTTTCGTACTGGGGGGGGTGGTCTGAAGTGATCGACTCGAGCAGAGAGGGTGGGAGTTCGAGGAAGCGGAAATTTTGCTGGGGGTGAGAGATCTCGAAGGGGATTCCAGCGTCTTTAGACATACTGATTTTAGGGTTGACGACTATGCACCTTCGTCTGGCGTGTGCTCTGGTTTGACAAGATTCGCGTCGCCAAGAGGCCTGAAAGTTGAGTGAACGCCGGGTAGCGCATCCTGTCCCCAGGGATTTTTATGGCGGAGGGGCATCCGCAAAGCAATCACCAGAAGTTTTTGGCAGACTACAAACCCGACACGCTAGGATTTAGTGGCTTTCGACCCCATATTAACTACCTCTGTAGCACCTTGGTCACTACGCAAGCAATACCTCGGCCGGCCCTCCGTCATCAACCAACGCACAACATCTGGCGTCCTCCGCCTAACCAGCCCTCCACTTCTGAACACCCCTGTCATCTCATTACAACGGAGAGGGTGCAGACTTGGTTGCAAAAGATCAGACAATCACAGATCAATGTTTCGTGGTAGCGAGTTCGAGAATTGCAACTTTTGACCCATGCCGGCTGGATCTTGATATCATACACCGTAAAGCAAAATCGTCTTGTTCTGCCCTTCAATCGCCCTTTACCATACTCTTCAATCCAACAATGTCTCCCTTCAACTTTGCGTTCTCCGCTTTCAACCTGCCAACTTCATCCTGTGCCTCGCCCAGCTGCTTCCGCATTTCCTCCACCCCCTCTCCTTTCCTGATCTTCCCGAGCACTTTCCGTAATTCGTCATTGAAACGCTCATACAGCACTTCATTCTCGGCGTTAGCTTCTTTGTACAGCTCATTAAGTTTCCGCACTTTCTTTTCGCTAACAAGCAGCGACGTCTCTACATCAGTGCGGATTGCTGCAGTTTGGGCGGCATTGTCCACAGTGAATGCGTGAAGTTTCTTCTCCAGGGCTGCTAGGGTAGTGGCAAGGGACTGGACGTTAGGCTGAGAGGAATCCTTTGAAGAAGCCTGGGCTGACGGCCGAGACTGCTTGAAAGCGGACATCTCTTCACTGATCTTGTTGATCTCGGCTTGCAGACTAGCCTCAGTATCGACGTAGGACTTTTGTTCCTGGCTTAAGCGCTCTCTGAGCTTCTGCGGACTCTGCACACGCAGCTTTTGGGGAGAAGACGTAGGTTTCTTTGAGAGTGTATTGTTTCCGTTGGGAGGCCAGGTACGTTCGCTGAGGCCACTTTTAGGTGTTGGAATGTTAGATCTGGATACTGTACGTTTCTTGGGGCTATGGCTTGTGATGGTCACTTCGTCTGATCTTAGCGTCGTCATTTTGGTTGGAGGACGAATCATTGAGGGTGAGTTCTCTTTCGATACTGCTTTCTCTCTAGATGGCGAGTTCTCTTTGAGGCGGGGAGATCCGAAACGCTGTGGGATTCCTGACCGCTGTGTAGACTGCCCGCCAAGTCGTGGGTTGTATGTGTGGTCGGTTCTGGGCGATGGCGTGTGCGAATTCATCTTTACCTGTTCCGGCTGATCTTGGGTCATATTTGTTGTACGGACTTGCAGAGGTGACCATGCCTTTGCAGTGCCTGCATTCTCGAGGGTCTTCAGGTCGGACAACGAGCTGCGTCGGTTTTTCTTCAGTCGAGCCACATGCTTGGAGGGTGTCTCTTCTCCGATCCTATTAAGAACGCTCGAATTGAGATGAGCGCTTCCAGGACGAGAATTAAGGCCTTCTGAAATCAACGACCCGGATGTCGTTGGCCTATCTCGTGAGACGGGCCGCGAAGGTGGAAGCATCCGAGGATCTGTATCTGTGGACCTTGATCTAATCAGGGAACCCTTCGACAGACTTGACGGCTGAGAACAACTCTCGTCCTGATTTTTGGAGCTCTTACTCAACGTACGCCAGATTGACGCGATCTTAGACTCGGGTTCATTCCTGCTATTCTCCCGGCTCGGTCCTGGACCAAGTCCAAATTTCCTGCGAAGAGACGACGTATTGGAGCTAATGGAACCCGTATTGAAGGATCGAGTGCGTGTCAAGGATCCTGTTGCCGATCTTGTATTGCCCTCTTCGCTCGGATTCGAAGAAAATTCGAAAAGACTATCAAAATCGTCCACAAGGCGATCAAGGAGGGTTATATAGTCATGAGGATTCCCAACCAGGACCAAAGCCTCAGCAAAGCTCGCTATCAGTATTCCACGATCTCCATCGTTTCCAGACGCCTCGAGGAGATCTGACAAAAGCCTTACCGTCGCTACAAGAGCTCTCCTGTTCTGTGGTGACATCTCTTCCAAGCCCTTTCTAACCTGCTGAGCAAAAAGAGAGGGCTTTCCGGAATCGAAGCCAGATTGCATACTTTGGATCACATTGGGTGGTATCAGTGGACCCATTTGCTGTCTCCAGCCTCTTCTTAGAAACTTTTCAAAGGAAGCAAACAGTACATCAACGGGTACAACAGCTGCTGTTTCAAGTCTGCTAGGATCCTCAAGCAGAGTGTTGTATAATTCGTTGACGGCTAGCTCGTCTGCTGTAGCGCGGCTTTGGAGGACTCGACCCACCACATTACCGCTTCGTGAGTGCAGCGAAACAATGTAAGCAGCAAATGTATCCTCTAACACGGCCAACGACTTTGTAGGCGTCTCACTGTTCGTGTCGACTAAAGTGACTCTACTTCCCAGCAGCTTCTCGTTGAATTCACCATCATTTTCAGTTCCTGCGTAAGGCGTTTTCGAAGCTCGGGCTGACAGGTCAGGTTTCGCGGATGAAAGAGGTGCACGAGGCTTCGATGGGGTCCTAGGTATTGTGTTGGAAGCCCCAAGCATGTGCGAGATCATCTTGACAGGCGATATAGGGCGGAAGCCCCGATGCCGCTTCTCCGCGCGTTCCTCTCGTAAGGGTAGTACTTCGAGTATGGCACGATGAAACGAAATCCGCGAGGCAATCGCAGCTGTATTGCCACTTTGATGTTGTAGAAGGAGCAGACTTTTCACTGGAAGACATCTTAGCAATGCCTACGCGTCTGTACGGAGGTACTCACGTCGCTCTACCAGCAGAGGGACTACATTCTCTATCGTGCACTGGTCTGTGAAGCAGTTGTTGTATCTTCCTGCAACTTCCATCGTGATATTGTCGGTTTCAGAATCGGCGATGGAGACCGCAATTTGATTGTTAGTCTTTTCCGTGAGAATAGATCTTGCGTTTGCCGACTTGTCAAAGGAGATCTGAATACGACTGATGCATTGACTTGTTCGAGTGGGAGCAAAGTGCTCCGACAGCGCTGCGAGCAGAGTCAATCTGCCATCCAGGCCAGGGATTGAACGCAAAGCCCATTTGTCACTGTCCCGAACTTCTTCCGGATACCGCCCTTCAATACGAGCCTTGACAATCTCTTCACTGAATCGAGCTGCTTTGCCGTCATAGGGGCTTAGCAAGGAAAACACCCAAGTAGAAGCTTCCCCTAATTGCTGCGATGATTGAAATTCCGATTGCAATTCCGTCATATAGATAAGTCTCCCGTCGCTGGACTCGGTCAAATCGCAGTCTTGAACGCCATATGTTTTGAAAAGACGCAAACCCCTTCCAAGATCAAGTGCAGACGAGAACGCCGGCCCAAACAAAACACTGGGGCGGTCCGTTTCTGCTAGGAGTCCTCTGGCAGACAACGGCGCTTCTCCAACTTTGCGTAGCAGTACAATGGTGTCGGGAAATAGGAGAAGCATACCAGGCGCACCCTCCGAAGTACTCGAATATGGCGGATCAAGTATCCCGACGTCCACAGCCGCAATCAAACGTCCACTTGGCGAAAAAGACTCAGGCCAATCCGAGACCACGTTGCGCAATATCTTGATTGTCCGCGAGATATTTCCGAAAGCGGTAGAGTCTAAGGCGCAGATATCTGTGATGATGTCCTTGGCGTTTAAAAGACTAGCTAATGCAGGATGAGAGATCGGAAGCAGATTAATCATGTTGTCAATGAGTAGGCTGTACCGAGGAAGACGCTGAACGGGCTCAATCAAAGCCGATCTCAATCGCTGGTCCCCAAACTCACGTAAGTAGTCGGAAGTGCTAGAGCAATCTTCGAGCAAGGATTGAGCGATGATCAGCGGAAAATCAATGCTTGCGCGCAAGTATGCTTGATACGGGGACATAAATTTGGGGAACCACCGGATCAAGACCTTTGCAAAAGGATGTGCGCCTGTAGGGTCTCTTGAAGCAGCTTGCCCGCCTTCAATATCCTTGATCGCATCATTCTCGGTGCTGTCTAAGATCGATTGTATCTCTTCGTAGAAAGATCGATTGGTCTTGCAAATGGCTTCCAGGCTTTCCGGAAAGAGAGCATTCGTAGTTTCTGTAGCCGCAGTCTGACGAAAGTCCACAGCCACCACCTGGATCAAGTTCTGGACCTTTCCAAGGTAATTACTTTCCGTCTCGACCAGTTCGACCATCTCTCTACGTAAGGATATCTTCTGATCTTTGGAAAGGAACTTGCTTTTACTACGAATAGTAGGCCTAGACGGCGCTCGTTGTAGCTTTGATGTTGGCAAGAATGCTGGTGCGCCGAGTAAATTGATAATGGGGTTGTATTGACCATAATGATAAAGAGGCAATCCCCCGTCGTCGAAAAGCGCTACCTCATCACCACTTTCCCTGGTGGTGGCTCGTTGTATCGTTCCCGGCGGAAGAATGACATCCATGTCAACACACGAAAGAGACCGTGCTGCAAGAGCCGCAGTAAGATACCCGGCTGTCTCCTCGGTATTCTCAATTTGGACCATGTTAGTAGCTAGATCTCCAGCATGCATCTCATCAAACATCATTGGTGCCAATCGGTCTCGCCGACGAGCTCCTGCAAGATCTCTCAAGGCGGTCTTTGTTGATTGCGGCAATTCTGCGAAATAGTTGAGCAGGCTCACAGCCAGTCCTCGGTAGACCTCATCTCCCTGGAGCTCATCCGGAAGATGGCTGACGGCGGCGTATAGCGGCGAGTTAGGGGCAACAGTAAGCCGCGGGGCCGAGTGGAACCCGGCGAGCGAATAGACATGGGCTTGTATGCGTGAGCTGTTTTGAGTTGAATTGGCGGTGGTCGATGGGCCACAGAAGACTAGAACAGGAAGGCCTTCCAGCAAAGCATCTTGTGTATAGTATAATGAGAGGACTTCTAACGGTAGCGCGGGTAGCGCTGCCGAAAGGAGGATCATAATTGAGTACGACCTTTCAGATTGGACTGTAGGTGACAACGAGGCGGCAAAGTCGTCATGTTACAGAAACTGGTAGACGGTTTCCTGATCCATTCACGATGCATCAAGATCCGGGTGGATGGAAGGCTCGATTGGTGTTGTAAAGTCCATGGGTCGAAACATTGATAGCGAAACGGAAAGCACCAGCCGATTCGCACAGAAGGGAGGGTAGTACACAAACGGAAGGGTTAGTCGTAGATTGTGATGGCTGCTTGACTGACATCGGGCATTGGACCCTGTCCAACCGTCTTCGCCGTCTCATCCCATCTGATGTTGTGGCTCGAGGTTGAAGCTTATTTCGTCGCGTCTGCAGATCGCGTCGGCTAGATCCAGCTAGCGCCATCTTTTCTTACCATCCATTTCTTATCGAGGATGCACCAGATGGGGAGTAGAACATTGACATTGCGATAATATAGGAGTGATGCTACGAGCTTCAACAACGTGCAACAAGAACAATTATTTTTTAAGAGAGTATACGCCAAAGCAAATCACTACTCCGGCCATCACAGATTCAGCAAAATACCTTACAAATATCGTACACCTCTCTCACCCCTTTCTTCAACCCCCCGTACCACTCAAAGCGAACTTCCCCTCCTTCCCTCCCCCTCCCCAGCAAGGTCCACCTCGTCAACCCACTCCCCCTCCCCTCCTCTACCTCCCCCCTTCCTCTTGCCCCTCCTCACTTTTCCCCTCCCACCCCTCGCCTCGGTCCCACTTCCCTCCCTCCTCGACCACCGGACCTCCCGAACCATATCCTTCATCCCCTCCTCCAGCGTTTTCATCCTCGCAAGCACCAGCTTACTCATTCTATTCCCATCCTCCTCTTTCCCTCGCGTTATCCGAGATGCAAAAGCCATTTGCGTTTGAAAGGAATTTGGGATGGCACCTACGAAGCCCCCACCGACGGCTTGGTTGTTCAAGGCGAGCATGCCGGCGAGGTCGGGGGCGGATTGGAAGGCAGTGCGCAGGGGGATGATGGGCCGGGCGCGACTGTGTTTGGGTGTGCGGCGCCCGTTGGAGGCGGGAGTTGCGGTGCCGGTATTCCTAGCAGAGTTGCGGGCTGTGATTGCTTTTCGCGAGGGAGAGGAGGTGGAAGAGGGGGGACGGGGTGGGTCGTAGAGACTTGTGGTTGTGGAGGGGTTGCGGGAGTGGGGGAACCGAGGGGCGCGCGGGGGGTTGGCGGTGCGGATTGCGGCAATTGGTTTTGAGGGGGAATGTTTGGGGGCGGAGAAGTGGGGGATGCGGGGTTTGGAGATTGGAGTGCGGGAGAAGTAGTCAGGGGACTGGTTGGATGGTTTGCGGCGGACTGTATTGGCTGGGGTTTCCATGGGGCGGGAGGAGGCCAGAGATTCGTGTTCTTCGTTTGTTATGAGTTCGTCGTCGCCGTCTGCGTCTGTGTGGTGGCTTGGGCCGTCCATGCTTGTGGTTGGTAGATCGCTGTCTTGCCGTACATGTAGCGTCTGTCTAGGATGGCCGCTGGTAGTAACGAATTCTTCGGGGTCTGAGACGACGGACATTGTAGCTTCCGTAAAGTCTCGCCCTTGACCCTGTCGCCTTCGCAACATCAACTGAGATCGTCGATGCGCGAGGCGGCGAGCTTCCAGTCTGTCGACAACAGCTCGATCTTGCTCGACCGGTGGGCTGGCTGTGCCGTTTGGTCCCATACTCTGCATCCAATTGTTGACTACATTGCTAGTCTTCCTACGTTCTTGACTTTTCTGTGTATTGCGTATGGTCTCGTCTCTGAACGGTCGTCGGAACACTTCCTCAAGGGCTCGGTCTTTCTGGAAAGTCGCTACTGAAGGTTCACGGAGTCGACTGTGCTTTGGGCTGAACACATTTAAACCAGCTCCTGGTGCTTCGAACGCTCGTACTTCCGGTCCGGAACGGCCGCGATGCTCAATGAGATCCGTCGACTCATACACTGTGCGTCGAAGGATCAGACGCTCGTAGGCGTATATTATAAACAGTACCGGAAAATGAGTAACTTTTATGACTGTTCGATTCACCTTTACAAATTGGCGGAAGGGAACAACATATCGAAGAGGCGTTAAAAGCCACTGGATAATATTGGTCGGAGCAATGTATGAAAACAGTGAGTCAGACTTGACCATGGAGATAGTGTTCACAGCAAAGACGAATTGATGCTCCTCGTTCGCGTTCTGTACAATGGCCATGAAAGAGTTGGTCAGGACAGTGATCAGGATGGTCACAATTAAGAAGTGACAGATAAATAGGAAGAGGGTCAAGATGGCCTTTCCAAGGATGGTATACTGACCCCAAACGTCCCATGCGGCAGGTGTGTAGCCCATGAGCATTTGGAATAATGCGTAAGCCACAGCTCCACCGTCTTGATCGTCACTGCCAAAGGACAGAGTAAAGGCGACGAAGAAGCCGCTGCAGGTAATGACTATAAGTATGAAAACCGCCACAAGATCCATCGCCATCATGCGGAAAGCAATCAGAAGCTGGGAGAAGTAGCGATAATGGTCCAGCACGGAGAAGAGCCGTGGAAAGAGCAAAACGGCATTCGTAGCGAGCAGGTCATACGCTACATTGGACACATAGTGTTTGCCACCTTCGGGCATCAAGATTCCGTAAAGGCGCATGCAGTAGTAGCAGACCAGGAGAAACAATATTCCAACATCAAAAGTGTTCCAGAAGCTCATGATGTAGAGACTGAAGCCTTGTTCGTTAAACCCCACCACCTCGTCAAGCATGAAACCGGCGCTCCAGAACCAGAAAACGACTTCCAGAGGAGTAATGTAAAGGGATTTTTGAACCAGTACTGCCAGATAAAGGCCTAAGAGGATGGCAAAAGAGAGCGTGGAGAGGAACTGCCGGTATCGAGGCACTCGTAGACGCGATAGCTTGAACACAGAAGCCTCCTTGGGATCGTACAGCGTCACTGTTCTCCGAACTGCAAATTCTGTTGGACTGAGGTGGTCTCTTTGCTTCGCAGGATGTAGCTCTTCCGAAGCAGCCTGCAAGATTGGCACCCGTTTGCCCAGAGCTCCATACCCTCGATTCTGGTTCGGTGTCACCTTGACAGGAGGTCGATGGAGATTATCAGAGGCGGAATGAAAGACAATGGTTCCAGCCCAAACGGCCTCCAACTGCTGTACGACCAACGGATGGGAGAGAAATCTCTTCGACTGTGCACGAATGGCAATCTCAAGTGCTGATATACGTGCCGCCCGTGGCTGCGACTTGGCTTTCGGGGCTTGGTCCCAATTGGAAGCTGGATTGCCGCTACTTGTAGGCAGGCCTTGGAGAGGGTAGAAGTCGTACGACAATGCGTCGATCAATTCTCTCGTGCTGAACTCTTTGAGCAACTTGATTGCAAGGAGTTCGCAGACCATTGCTCTTGTTTTGCTTGCACCGCTATTTCCTGGGTTCATCTGTATCTCCTTGTTGAACTGTAGGCAGTTGGCCATCAGGGCGTAAAGAGTAGCTTTGGAAAAGTGTGATGTTCTGATCTGCTGCTGTATGGGTTTGACCAGGAATTGGGAGACTTGTGGGGAGCGTAGTTGGTCCCATGAGAGGGTGGTCTCGCAGCGGGGCACGACGAGGAGGCGAATGGTGTGAGTGATATTGTATACGGGCAATGCATCTACGTAGAGGTTAGCATGGGTAATTGATCTCAAGATCGCACGGAGAATACGGTACCAAGCTGTTCTGCAGAGAATATTGGCAGCAACGGCGAGAGCTCCCCAGCTTCATCCTCATCTAATTCCTCTCCCTGCTCTTCCTCTTCTACTTCTTCATCATCGTCTTCTTTATTCACCTCCTCTTCAATTCGTTCTGTCAATCCTGGGGAAATCCCATGATCGAATTTTGCAGCTGGTCTTCGGCGCTCCTCCGTTGAGCTTCGTCGAGCGGCGATGGGGGATGCCATTAGATTAGAGTATGGGGAGGAAAACGGAGAGTGCTGCTGGCCCTTTGAGGCCTTTGAGGATGGACCTGGTTGCATCTTGTGAACGCCGACACTGCCTCTAGCATGTGGCAGTTTGGATGGGGCCCAAACCCTGCGAAAGGAAGTTCATGGTCCTAATGACGCTGGAGCTATTCAATGGCCGGAGATGGGGACCGGGAAAGCAGTGAGATTCCATCCCAGCCAACGATACAGTCCCATCACCCTTTGTGCGCGTGATTCAAAGGCAGGTTAATTGTTTACATCATCGCTTCATCTCACCTGATGACACGCTATAGCGCGGGAGCGGGTATATATCGGCATCCAGGTCACGCGTTTCCCCCAGATCTGATACAATCAGAACTCACAAGCCATGAGGGGAACAGAGGTTGCATGGAGCCATGGGCGGCCATGCGGGATGGCATCATCTACTGTAGGACATCATCGCAGTGGATGGACAGACTGTGAATGAATGGCAACGGCACGATATCTTCAATAATTGATTCGTTGTCTCCTTCATGGTCGTCTATCTGTCTGAGTCTTCAAGCACACAAGCAATCCATTCCTTTCATGGTGACATTCAGCATAACAACATTCAGAGCCATCTCCAACCATAGCAAATATAGAAGCACACACCAAGTCGCCCAACGGTGTCCATCCCCTGTAATATCGAAACCCTCCATCCGTATCATCATTTCTCGGGAGAGAACACAAACAATATCCATCGAGCCCGACCTATCCTCTCAAGTGATTGAATTAATGGCAAAAGCTGGTGGCTGCTGAACTTGGACGACTGGCCATGTGATAGTGAACGACACTGCTCTCAAAGCCTTAAAGACTAAATGAACTGACAAGCTCATGGAGGTTCTGCAAGGTCGGAGCTTCTTGCTATCGGCGTTGAATTTGTTGCCCTTGCAGCAGGTGGAAAAAGAAGAGAGAGAAAAGATCGTGGTTTTGCCGTATCCCACCTTTGCGCCCCCCAGAGAGCAGATCGAAGGTTGGGGCGCACGCGAACTTCCACTTTTTCCGTCATTACAGTCTATTCCATCACTGACTTGTGAAAAATACTTGAGTTTTTTATTTAACACGTCCGTTAGGCGGTAGCTTCTCACTACAAGCGGACCTATACGTTGATACAAGTTCCCTTTGTCGAGGTGTTCTCAAACCATCACAAGTCGCCATCTTCGTGCTCTTCACTCAGATCGGAGTCACGGCCTACGTCGTTCAAGTCATCACCCATCTCGGTCTCTTCGCTGCTATAGCCACCATCGCTTTCGTCATCTGTCCCCCCTTGGAACAGGTCTGCATAGTTCTCGTCAGTGGAGAAGCGGCCACGGAAGAGTCTACGATTCTCGGCGGCTTCAGCTTCAGCGGCTTCAATCAGCTCCATTGCCTCGATTTGCCTGCGCGCAAGGGCTTCCTCGTCTTTGTCTGGTGGGCTGTCGACCATAGAGAAATCGTCGCCTACCGAGGAGCTAGCTGCAGAGCTGGCAGCATATACACGGTTCGGGCGCATGTGGCTTGAAAAGCCGTCATTGGTGGCTGTTGAAGTGTTGAAGCTGGAATTAGACTCGGCGCTAACCAGGTCAAATTCGCTATCAGAGTAATCGCTTGTGCCGGTGTGGATGTGAGGCCCAGCGGTTAAAAACTCCATTTCTGATTGCGGGATCTCCTCTTGGTAGACGCCACCGGTCCCGTCATCGAGGCCACCAGCCCAGAGAGGAAGGTACTCAAATTCGCTGTCATCTAGGCAAACGAGGGTGTTTGCGAGACCCAGCTCAATTGGATCTTGTCGTGTATTCTGATCTGGAGAGCTGAGTTTGCGATCGGCGATCGTATCCATATACGTCTGGGCCTGCTTGAAGAAAGTCCGGAGGCAGAAGAAGGTCTGGAGGCTGGAGGAGTTATGGACAGGGATCCCTCCAACAGTGAAGCCGCACGCCTCGTCAGGTGTTGGATTGAATTTTTCGCCGAAGGCAAACCTAGGTAGGTCTTGCTGGTCGTTGACAGCAAAGCCGCGTGACCTGTTAAATGTTCCTTCGAAGGCGCTTTTGGCTACGTCTTTGCCCCAATGGTGCTTCGTTCCCTTCCGACGCACCACCTTCTGCGGTGCTTCTAGATACAGATTGTCATTCGGCCGTGGAGGGGACACTGTCAAAGGTTTTAAAGCGTTTTCCAGCTGTGACTTTTGTGCACCAAGGTCCCCTTCTTCAATGGTGACATTTGGTAGTTTCATGGTGAAGCTCTTCCATGCAGAGATAGTACTTGACTCTAACATCGGCTCATTACTGTCAGATTTCTCGGGCTGTTCACGAACCTGAGCGTTCAGCTTGCCCTGCTCTGGTGCCGATTGCTTTGGAATACGGATTGGCTGTGAGCGCGTTCCTTGGTGCTGACTCGTAGAAGTGTATGAGACTGGTGGGGTTGTGGCATCTAGGTCCTTAGATCCTGAGTGACTAGCTTTGGGTTGAGGTCGAAATGGAAGGGAGATATTTGACGGCTGAGTATTTAGAAAGTTGACTGACTGATGTTGTTTGTCTGCCATTCCTGTGCTTTTTCCCGCATGAGGCATATCAGGGAGCTGAAATGACGGCACAGTATTCTGGGCAAGCCACAGTTGGCCTTTGGCGATTAATTGTTGAAGGTGTTGTGTTGGTACCTCACGGTATCTGTGGGTGTCCATCGCGCGGTTCTCTGCCAGACTGAAGCTTGAGCTATGAAATGTGAACGCCCAATCCAGAGCCAAGTCCAGGTTAGACGATCCTTCTCCAAAAGACAAGGCACCTCTAAGGCATTTCCAGAACGTGCGCGTCAAGACCCGTTCACGGGGAGACAAATCATTCCAGACGAAGTTGCGTTTCCAGTGTTGGAATAAGGCACGATCACCACCACCGTTCGGAAAGTGAGCTTCTGGGACCTGGTCGTAATTAGCGCAAAGCATTTTGTAGATCGAGCCGCGCAGGTATTCTTTGAGTAGGTGCTTCAAAGACTGTATGACAGGTTGCAACTCGGGTTGAGTATGGGATGAGAGCTGCTGCACTTCGCTCAACTCCTCCACCCACTGCATATTCTTTCCGACTAGGCTTTCGAAGTCCTGTAAGATGCGATCGATGAACTTTTTGCTGGCATACTCCACGCGTTGAAGCAGCAATTCGGGCAAATCGTCTCGCTTTCGACCAAAGGCACTATGCCTCTGTACATCTCGCATCGATTTTTGAGACCGACCCAGGTTGTCGAGAGCTTCTTCGCCGACAAGGAGGGCGAAGGTGTCACGCGCAAGATCATAGACTTCGAGCCCGTCTGCAATGCGAAAGCTGATTTCTGGAAGGACTTCTAAAAAATAGGAATTGGGATACGCGCGAAGCCAGCAGACGATGTAGTCGGTCAAAGGGCTGTTAGTTATCTCGAAATATTGCGAAACCGCGAATGTTGTCCAAAGTTTGACAGCTGAATCAATTTTGGGGTCAGCACCTCGGATGGATGCAAGGACACGTTCGATAGCAGTTCGGTGGCGGATGGGCGTGTATTCTAACGAAATGGCAGCTTCACTAGGTTCCGCTGCTGAACTAGTAGCCTGGGATTCGTTGCGAGTGCTTATTGCAGCAGGTTTGATCAGGATCGGAGTACTGACTCCGTTGATCTTGGAGGGCGTTAGTTGATTCCGTTAAAAAAGCCAAAACGAGGGATTCTTACTGTGGGAAAGCGGGTGTCTTCGACAGAGTTCTCTCTGGAACTCTTCGAAGTAAAATCCTCCTCACCTCCCACTAAGAGGGTACTCACGCTCCAAATTGCATTTGCCTGATACCAGAGCCTTACGCCCTCAGAGCAGCAGAGCATAGTGGTGAGATGCACAGCTTCTTCACCCTCGTTTGGAGGAGTCAAGTCGATGACATATCTGATATTGTTGGGTAGCTTGCCGACTAGACCACGACGACGCAGCTCGCGAAATTGAGACGTTGACGAAAATTTGGGCTCGAAGAATGATTTAGATGCATTGACCAATGACTTCCGGTTGACCAAAATAGGTTCTTCATAGCGCTGCTTGTAATGCTTGTAATCATTGTCGCTCATCTCTGGTTGCTTCTGAGGTGGATCGATGAAGATGTAGGTATCGCCATTGATATCATCCAATTTCGGCATTTCAAGAGCCTGGCGGAGTGAAGTGTCTTGGATTATTTCTTTGATACGGTCGTCAATTGTAGGACGAGGTGTTCCGATCGGACCTTCATCCTGGTGAGACGAATCAGGATCCTCGGAGGATTTGGTAGCATTGCCGGAATCTTGGCGAGCAGAGGGTTTCAACTCGCTCTTATGTCGCTCAGCCTCACAGTACGAGTCCGACGAGGCTTTGATGACATCCTGCATCTCATGGTCTTCATCACTCGCCATATAGACACACTCCTCTGTTCCTGTCTCGACGGAAAGTGGTCTCGTTATACACGGATCTCAGTAAGTTGTCTTCGGCCCTGTTCTCGACGCAATGTATTATCGCTATACACGGATCTCAGTAAGTCGTCCTCAGCCCCTTTCTCGATGGAAAGTTTTCGCCTCACCAAAGGATCTCAGTAGGTTATCTTTACCACCTTGGTCGAGTTAGAAGCGCGAACCAAAAATGGATCGTCGAAATTTGATCACGGGCTATTATCCCATAGGCGCCTTAGGTGATCTGTTTGTGGTGAGGGTGATAAAATCGGAAACCCTAGAATATTGTTAGGCGTAGGTGGTGAATTTCACTCGGCGTGACTGAGGCCCTACTTCGGCTGTTGTAGAAAAGCTTGAGAATGTGGGACAATCGCCAGAGTGTTGACGATGTACTACGGAGATGATGCAATAGCCTTCACGACGCGACTGGCGGTTCCTCAATCTTCGCGGTAGTCAGAGGTGAGTGGCCGCTCTCGTCGCCTGAATTTCAAGGCTTCGTACCTATAGCACAAAAGAAATGTCAGCCAACTTTCGCTTTCCATCGACCTGAACGAGATACAGCCAGCTTCCATGCTCTATATAAAGTAGGTCCACAGCTAGTATTTGACAATGGATCTACAAAAATGATGTGGTGGACGTACCGACACAGAGCACAGGCACAGCAATTCGACGTTAATGGTCTTCAGCGCCAGGAACTTATACACGTGCAGACACTTTACCAGCAGTCGAACTGAAGCCGAAGAGGATCTCGATCACACCTGGAGGGAAGCCAGCTTCTTGAGTGAGCTTCGCGGGGTAGAGAGCCCTGAGAGGAGTCAGCTCCGAAATAACGATACTGATCTCAATGTCCTGGCCGACGAAGCGAAGAGGTTCTATCTTGACGGTGTAGGAGCGAAGATGAATAGTCAAATGTTATGAAATCAAGAGGCGAAGAGGGTGGTTGTGCGCTGTGCGGTAGGTGATGAAGAAAAAGGATGGGCCAGCTCCAGATTAGAAGTAAAGCAATGGTACCAGTAGATTTTGGCAACGTGAGTCAAATTACCTTAACATAAAAGACTCCAAGAACAATGAAACTGTATACACTTGGTTTTCTTGAACGAGGTCTTAACACCTTCGGACTATTTGAGATTCAAGAGCTCAATCTCGCATGGCTTTGGGTTCGGCTTTTCCAGAGGAGCAGAAAATTGCCAGACCTGGCCTTAAAATGTCACACCTGACGGACAAGATTGCCAGCAGACCCTTTGTCGAAATATCTGCGTAACGGGAGCAGGTCCACTGAGTCATTAAGTATGAGTCAATTATAAGGTGGACGCAATAGTAATGAGCCCTAGTTACTCAGGACGGAGGCGTTCAAAATCTCTCACAGTCCTAATATAACAATATTCGCCGTCCAGAATATCAAGAAACGTTCACTTCTTGTGTGTGTGCAAGAATCGTCCCCTCGGTGCGGCTGACAGCTGCCTGCGCCTACTGCGGAAATCGACAGCCTGAGGCCGCGACCTCCAGCCTGACAAGAAGTTAGGCCCATGCAACCGGCCGCAGCACCAGGCTGAGCACTCGGCACCAGGTACGTCTTTACGCAGCCTTCTCACCTCCTCCCCCAAGACCCTCCCACGGCTCTATTGGGGTATCTCGCTGTGTAACATATCTATAACATATCTTTGTAGAAAGAAGAAGAAAGAAGATAAAGAAATAAGGAGTATTTAGGAGCGTTGCTATATTTCGCGACCCTCATGATGAGTGTACATTTATAATCGCTGTCCCATGATGTCCTCATCGACAGCGAGCTGGGTGTTGTGCCCGAAGGCTACACATTCCGATGCTTGAGTATTGAAGACTTTGGGCGGGGGACAAACACAGTTTAAGGCTTCAAATACTGGCTCTTGGCGGCCTGCGTTTCAGATTTAGCGTTTTCAAAACTCTTGCAAATGCTTGGCATTTTTCTTCTCCACACACCACTACTTGGTGTACTTAGCGATCTTAAATATAACAATATCACCGAAACATGGTAAAAGCAATTTCATAGAACCTGAAATGTGCTTTTCAACGCCTCTTTATTTGTTAGATTTATAAGGAAACAAAAAAAATAATTAAGGAAAAAAATTATCGGTCTTGGAAATTTAAAATTCCAACCCCCGAAAACAGAAAGGTTCCATGTACAGTAAGCCCTCGGAGTTGAAAAAGTAACAAAACAAAAACCTTGCCCCTTTATATTTTCTTAATTATATTTTTTGTTTCTTTATAGGATTCAGTAGATAAAGATGTTCTAGAAGCGTAATCTGAGTTCTAGAAGACTGCTTTTTGTTTTCTATCGATATTGTTGATATCTAGATCGCTGAGTACACAAGGTGGTGGTGTGTGGAGTAGGAAAATGCCAAGCCTTTGCAAGAGTTTTGAAAACGCTAAACGATCCGGATACGAATACGATAGAGACTGCACACGGTGACAGTGAATGCATTCAGAGAAGAGGTAACCACGCGCACGCTCTGAGACGGACGTGTGATACTTGCGATCGCTGCGTAGTAACCTAAGCATCTTCTTGATGGGTTTATAGATACTCCCAGCGGTCCAAAGGTGCACATGGAGAAGAGCACGAGACCACGCTCCCGAAATAGACCGGACAGCGGGACGTCCCCGCAATGGCGTACCTGGGGAACCATGTGGGGAATGAGAACATATCCAAGGCCGTCTGCTTCACCTTGAGCCTGAGGATCTTTTTACAGACTCTCCTGAAGAAAGTCCCAGACAAGGCCACCGGACCTTCCACCCTCGCCCCATCTCCAAGACCCAACCCCCACCAACCCACCCCCGGCAATCTCTCCAGCAACGCCCAATCCTCGAACGCGAACCAATGTCCCAACCCCTCTCCCACCTAACCGGCCTCCTAACCCGCCCCTCCACCCTCCCCATCATCGCCGTCCTAGGCAGCGGCGCCTTCTACATCGGGCTCAAATCCAAGACGGAGATGGCGAAGCAAGCGAGGAGAGAGGTGGGCAAAGGGGGGGAGGAGACGAATTATGAAGTTAGTACTAGTAGGAGTGGGGGGGGGATATGATGATATTTGGATTTGGGGGGGAAAAGGGGGGGTTGGGGTGATAGGGCGGTGTGATGATGGGGGGGGGTGGGTGAGGAGGGAGTAGGGTTTGTGGCGTTGAGGATTGAGAAGTAGAGGGTTGGGACTTGGGCTGGGATGGAGATAGGGTTGGCATTGGATGTTACGGATTGAAGATCCGACTAGGTTGCTGAGCGAGTAGGCTGGAATGTCTATATCACGACGGATGGGACCATTGGTGAAAACCTATGCAGGAACGCCCATTTCGGATGCATTACGTGAGCGGATGGCGTTCTACTGATTGGGGGAGTCATGACCGGACACGATATGAATGCGGCACTATATAGCCAATGGCCTCGGCATTCGCTCATCTCCATTAGCTATTAACCTAGTTCGTTCCTCAACCTCGCATCCTCTACACTCCTTTCCCAGCTAGCCCTATACAGAAACACCCCTTCAATCACAGCGACAAGGGCCAGCGCGATCGCAATGCCTACCCAAAGCCCAAGGAGATCCCACCCGAGTCCGAAGGCTGTACCGAAAGATATCGGCATTGCAACGACATAGTAGCAAAACACCTGAACATATCCGCCCACCTCTTGTCTACCGATACCCCTGAGTATGCCATTAGCACAGACGGCCAGGGAGTCAAAGAGCTGAAAGGCGGCGACGAGCGGAAGTATACTGGCGACAAGGCGAATGACATCTTCATCGCCAGTGAAAAGTTGAGGAAGATGGTTCCGGAGAGAGGAGAGTAGGATGACGTTGAACATACCAACGCCGACCGCAGAAAAAGCGGCGACTTTGGCGGATACCTTTGCGGGCTCGACTAAGGTCTATAGAGGCTTGAGGTCAGCATTGCTCTTAAATTCAGCATAGGAGGTCTCAGATAGTTCTCTAGAGCTCATGAAGCACAGCGGCGTTTGGAACGCATGTGAAGACTCATCCTTCTGTTCATGGAAGAATATAGTGATATGAGAATTGTGCTCACAGCGCCGATCAAATTGGCAATACGAGTCGAAGCAGCAATCGATATTGGAAAAGGAATCTGGAACGTGATCCCTGCGATAGTCGATAGTACGCTTTGGGCTGCTAAATAGGACGTTCCGAAATAGGAGGCGGCCAGCGTTAGGATTTCAAAGGCCAGAACTTCGGCCTCTACCATAAGGAGGCCAGGAAGCGCCAGACGGACCATTGGCCCCCAATTTGTAAAGGCTCTTTTTGTAAGGCCTGGCCAGCAAGCCGAGCCAGCTACGAGGCGTACGTAGAGGATCAGTAGTATTGGAAGCAAGTTGTCTGTTACTGCAACGGCAATTGGAGCGCCGACGAAGCCCCATCTGAATTGCCATACAAACAACCAGTTCATAAGGATGTTCAGAATCGAACAAGGGATGAGGACGTATAGAGATGCAGAGAAAAGTCCCTGAGCCTGCAGATACCGCTTAGAGCTTTCGAAAAGAGCATACCCTGGAGCACCAATGAGAATAATTTTCAGATACAGACCGGCCAGCAATGCAACGTCCTTTTCCGGAACGATCTTCATCAGAATCAAATCGGCACAAAGCCATATGATTGCTATGGGTATGGTGATCGTCCAGAGAAAGTAGACCATTCGTTGGGTTTGCAGCCCGACTAGCTTTTTTCTACCAGAGCCATACGCCTGGGCACAGAGGGTGTCCAGACTAGTAGCAAGACCTTGGTAGACAGCGTATCCGGTGATACTAGCTGTCATGCTGGCTAGGCTGACTGCGGCGAGCTCGACTTTCCCAAGATGGCCGACAGTAAAGATACTAGTAACAGTCAGGGAATACTGAAGCAGGAACGTCAAAACAAGCGGTGCAGAGTATCGAGCCAGGACTTTCGTCTCTCTTTGCCAGCTTGTCTTGATCTTTCCCTCTGTAATAGCTTCTTCCCATTTCTGGTCAAGGGTTTGGGGATTATCGTGACCGCCATACGGCAGATTGGGGTCTCCTAGTAGAGGTGCTGTCTCTGATAGGTTTGAAGACTCGCCAGCCAGTGATCCGTCCTCTTCGCTAGACTTGACAACCTTCCTATCCCCACCCGGAACATTGTGGATAGAGAAAACACGGCTCAATCGTCTTCCGAGCGTGTTTGGTCCTTCTCCGCTTTGGGGATGTTTCGGTGGAATGACATTGTTATCACGAAGAAGACTTCTTTCTTCTCTCCGGGCTTCCCGCCGTTCCCCTTTCGTTGGCATCCGGTCGGACCCCTGGAGGCCAGCAACCACTGTAGCTCGAGATCCTGCCCCTGTAAAGCTCGCTCTCCTGTAGGATCCAATCATTGAATGTTCCCCATTACTTGTGGTCTGACGCAGGGTCTCCAAGTCTGAGCCGGAATCGTCATCTGTGTCTTCATCGTCAATAGGGTCATCGGGCGCATCGTCAGGCTCGTCCTGTAGATCTCTTGCAATGGACGCTTCGGCCAAAGGTGCTTCATTGTACAGAGAAGAGCGGCTCCGAGTATTCCATAGACGGCCTGGCCTAATTTGTTTGGCTGAGCTGGGTAGAGGTACAGAAGACATGCTCGCAGTCGGAAGTAATACCAGATTGGGTCAATCAGCAGTATCAGGTGTGGGCTTGACCAGTGTAGGGTGTTCTCTGAACGAGATTTGACTGCCTCAAGTAAGCTATGCAATGATATTGAGCAGGGTGGTACAAACGTAACCTATCTAAAGGGCTGGAAAAGGTGGGATGGATGACATCGAAGGTGGGGCAGATCATTCGCCTAGGACAAAAACGCGTATATTTTGGCTTCAAGTAGCAACAAACACAGGCCGCAAGTCCCATTTTCCATCTTACGCTGTGTTCTTTGAACCATCCGCATCATGATAGGGACTTAAATTCCGTTGTCATTCATATTTAGAGAACTAGCCCGGTCGGCGTTCTGTCGGCATTCGAACGTGCAGCATATCCCTCTCCGACAAAAAGGAAGCAATGGGTTTACATAGTATGTACAACATTTCGGTGGTGGTCATATTTCGTTCACTGGCAAACCTCCCACTTTAAGGCCGGTGCTTTCCTTTGTCTCTGGCGATTAATATTCATCACTGGATGGGGTTTTATCTCTTGGAAGCGCCTGTATATCTCAACCGCAATCGCGATCCAGACATTTACATACAACTGACATTAATGTTAATGTGCGTCCACTATTTGCTCCGCTTCTCCTTCTATATCATTGTTGTAACACCCGGTTTCTCAGCATACGGCTCGCTAATGTAAATTCACAGCTTCAATCACCTACGACCTCTCGACTACATAGCAAATACTTTGAGGTCCTTCGCAACGCTAGTGCTGTCTAGACTGGGCTGGAAGATATTGTGAAGGTCTGAAGAACCGCTGCTTAGCATTCAACACGCTCGGGTTCCAGCGAAAGTCTAATCGTCTATTATTGTGCCGTCTCGACATTTTCTATATCTCAAAAAAGCCTGCGCCTTGTGCTCGGTCCAGTGGGTCGTAACCTGCTATCGAATTTCAATCTCGTCGAGTCCGCTTCTAAGCTACCTTTTGCTGAAACTAGAGTCTTCAGAAGCTGGTGCCCCGAGACGAATTACAGAGTCGTTATTCCCGTTTCTGATGCTCTCAACAAATTGCCTACGGAGAAGAACCTTTTCCCAATCGCTTCGAATGATTCTCGATGTAGACTCGTCAATCACTAGTGTTCCTATGGCTGGTGGTTCGGGAACCTCAATTCCTCGCAAAATCTGCGGGTAGTCAGATACTTCCCAAGCCGGACGGATGCGTACAGATACCCGGTCTACCACGCCAATAATCTTGAAAGAAACAGGGTCCGCTATGATATTATTGGCGGAAAGGTCGTGGTGATAGACTATTCTGGTCTCATTCTTATCTTTGGATGAAGCGAAGAAGACTGGGATCAGCCTCTGTACCTTGTCCTACGTCTCCAGTATCCTATCCTGATTCTTCGCAAGCTACATGTCGGTCTCAGAGTAGAACCTGTCACCTGGAGATGGTGATAGGTCTCTGATACGTTCGATTTGAATCTAGATCTCCGCTTTCATCAATTCTTCAGAGGATGAGAAAGGCCCTCGAGAACAAGGAAGTCGAACTCTCATGTCCTTGAAAAACCAGGATGAGACCGTACGGCCGATCTACGTACTCCTGGTAATTACTTTCCTCGGCCGAAGTACTCTCGAAATGATCGCCTGGAGCCGCGAAGCGTGCAATCTTGCCATGCCCATGCTGTTTGACAGATGGAAAATAGAGACTACAAATCGAATGCAAGCGAAGACTCTGTATTTGGGAAACGTAATTCGCAATTCCTGCCGCCAAGTCGATCTTAGTGCCGAAAAGAATCTGATCCCAGAGGTCGTACTTTCTCAAGTTAGCATTTGGATGTGTGAGCCGAAAGAGAACCGGAGAGGTTGGTTCTAGAACGTTTGGGATATAATTTCGAAAACATCTACAGACCGTTTCAAGCTAACGTCAGCTGATGAGAATGTGGAAGACTAGGTTCTGCACGCCATCTCAAAGCTATACGATGACAGCTGAGAGGAGTTTCGGCCTTTGCACCGACGAAAATAAATGAGGCACGACCTGCTCGCCATGGCTGTGCTTATGCATGCGAGCCCCCTAAAAGCCGTTAGCCTATCAACTGACATACATTGCATCGGATGAGGTGTTCGTACGTAGAGATGGCTGAGTCACATTAGTCTCTACAGCGCTGCATGTTGGCTACAGCACTTCCTGACAACAACTTGCCAAGTCTTACCTGCAGCAATACACTGTTGCTAGCTTGAAGATTGCTTGGAGCGTCTAAAAGGGCTGACATACATGACATTTACGTTTAATACCGCAAGACAGAAAAAAAGCGTGGTACTATGTTGTATTTTTGTATTCAAAACGTTTCCGGAAATTTTAGGTCCGAAAGGTAGACATTTTTTGAGCTTGAGAATCCGTCGTATTCTTAGAGCTACTTTGGGCACTGCATTGAAATTACGACGGTGTCGCCAGAGAGTTGCCTTTTGTAGCGCTGGGAACGGACAATTGGCTGCGACATAATTGATAGCATGTCCCTTCCCCATCAAGCGTTTTACTCGTACCCTCGGTAGGACCTATACAGACCTTTTGAGTTATCAATACGCCCCATCGAAAGACTGCTTCCGTTAGCATATATTAATTCATCCATTTCGGGCAGTGAGAGTTCTTATGATAGCGTCTAAGACGTCCTCACCGGTGTGGTATGTTCTGAGGTTGCGGGCCATCCGCTCCCATTGTCTTCCTCTCTGTTCCATCAGCCAGTCTGTTCCCAAATCTTGACCAAATTTAGTTCTGAAGCGGACATTGGATGCCTCGGACTGTGGAAAAAGTGAGCCTGGAGTGGGTACTGACTCAAGGAACGAGTCACCGACGTAAGCCACGGTGTCATAAGCAATTCCGTAGGATAAAAATGTTGAATGATTCGTGGAAAAGGTGCAAGAGGCCATACTCAGTCCAGCAGCTCTCCATTTGACAAAGCAAGGATGGAGTAGAAAAGGAGATGAAGGTCTATGTACTTCCCAATCCGGGACCCGGGATAAAAGCTGCTTGTTCTTTGGTAGCTCACTGCCCCCTAAGCTATTTCTCTGATCATCTTTACAGTCACGTTCCAGCCGAAAACGGTGATCCTCAAAGGCACTAAGAACATCCAGATTTCTATCTTCAGGGATAAATTGTCTAGTAAGTCCCGTGTATACGTCGACTAGATTCTTTTTGTAATCCGGTTTTACCTTGGTGTATTTTCCAGCCTCAGCAATTGTGGTTAGATCTGACCACTGACACTGATGGGGCCTACACAGGACCGAGGCACTCTTCGCCACGGTGACCTCTTGCACAAGCCACACTTGAGTAAACCATGGCCGCCAGAAGAAAGAGTCAAGAGCTTTCCACGCCGGATGAGAATGCTCTGGAGGACCTGCATCCAATAGATCTTGGCCGTCAAGAGACTTAAATACGTTAAGAGGGTTGGACGCCTGTTCTACGGAAACGGCAATGACGACGCGACGGATAAGGTCGAATGCCATCGAGCTGTTATGCGACTCTTCCCCAAGCCAGATCATTACTTCTTCACCTTGACTGAAGAGCTTACACAATAAATAAGGTTTGGTCATTTCTCTCGTCTTCGTCCATTTGATTGACAGATAGCGTCAACCCACAAAACTCGTTCATTTGTCTCATGCCCTAGTCTCTGAAGCGCTAGCCATAGGCTGTCCTGAATCCTAACAGAGCTACCATCGCATCCAATATAATGAAAGACTTGTCTAACCCAGGCATAAGACAAGGCTTCGAACACCGGCACATGTTCCAACGCATGAGTATACATGCTGCATTGTATGGAAGATGGAAGGGAGCCAGGAAAGAGGTGTAAAAGACGTATTGAATTGGTGCTTGGTAGGCGCAGGTGCTGATAGACTGGTTCGCTCCTTCAAATGGTCCGAAGTTTCTCGATTGAGAACAAGCGAAAGGAAAATACACATATTCATCTGCACGAGCGCTAATTACCTCCTGGGTCTTTCGAGTATGTCGCCTGAATTTCCAATCTCCATTCACGTTCTGTTATAAATCAGTGTAGTGCCTCTCGATCGGAAGTTTTTCTATACCGATTGCGAATTCCTTTTGCCTCAATTACTAGAAAAATCCAGTCAAAATGAAGACCCATAACGCCCACTTAGCAGACGCAATCGCCCTTTTTGTGTCCAAAAATCAGGCTTGGTGGGTGTCTGGCTCACCCTCCTAGTGGCAATAACACCACATCTGATATGCCATCCCTCAGCTTCTGAGAGAGTGTTGTTGTGACCCAAAGGGTCCTTCACCTCCAGATCCATTCCGGGGCGGGGTCTGGGAGCTTCTGCGGACTTTTAGTCATTTGAACAATCAGACAATATTGTCTCTCTCAAGTTTGCTTGCCTGGCATATTAGTTTGGAGCGAGGGGGCGCCTTTTAACATAGAGAGGTACTGTATACTCCCTCTGCTGCGAAAATTAGAATATTACATACGTTAGTGCCTTGGCGCCGATAGGATACGATACGCAGGCCGAATTGTACGGCAACCCACTCACTACCTCCTACATTTCCATTACCCGCAAATCTTACACACGACCTCCACCAACATCCATATCTCCATTGACACCGCAAACCATCACAAATCACCAACGATGGACTTCTTAACCTCCATCCTCGACCCCCTCTCCACCCGCCCTGTAAACATTGACCGCACCTCCCCCTCCTCCCCCCTCCTCCTCCGGCCCCTATTTGCCCCCCTCCTCTTCCCCAACGAATCCTCCGATGCCCGCGACCACTGCGCCAACGAGCGCACCTTCCTCTCCTGGCTACGCCTCAGCATCTACATGGCAGTCGTATCCGTCGCAATCGTGATATCCTTCCATTTGAAGAGCCAGCCGACCAGCGTCGAAAGGCGATTTTCACTGCCAGTGGGGATTGTTTTCTGGTTGCTGAGTATGGCGTGTTTGGCGAGCGGGGTGGCAAATTATCTGAAGACAGTGAGGAAGTATGCGAGGAGGGAGGCGTTGGTGCAGAGTGGGTGGAAGACGCAGGTTGTATGTGTGCCTTCGTTTCCCTTCTTTGGTTTTTGTTTTGGGGGGGGGGCTGGAAGGGAGAAAGGGGTGAATGGGATTGGGCTGACTCGATGATAGGTCTTTACGATTGTAGCGTGTTCTATTGTGGCAGCTTGTGTGCTGCTCCTGTCGACGAATGCTACTTCGAGTCGGTGATGGGCTGGAGATGAAGATTGGCCCTTTGGGCTCCGAGACTGGGTGAAAAGGCTCCGATAAATCGTTTCAACATCGTTTGAATCTACGGTCTCGATTTATGGCCAATTCGAATAGGAATAAAAAGGGCCATCCTCACCGCCAGAGTGCCCCTCGAGATAAGACTGGACCTTCGAGGCAAGTTGAGGAGTGATGAACACCCTTCAACCGGTTTGAACGTCAGAGTTAATTTGCTCTTGATTTGCGCCGGTTTCAAGATTTGAATTGGTTGGTAGGCCGGGACAAGTTTCCCAAAGAGCGTTAAGGAGTCCTACATTTCTTCGTTCATCCTCTGCCATACCGGAGACTTGAGGCTGCATTGATAGCTTGGCATTCTAGCACCGCTCTAGAAGCATACGGCCTCTGGGACGCACCCACATGAAACTTGATATGATTTCAGCTCCCGGTACACCGAGATCCCGCACGACCTTGGGTCTAGCAGGCTTGGCATCCCTAACCTCGGCGTCTAAAAGTCCTTCTTATCCTACAGATCCGTTGTATCAACACTCTGCTCAGATTGGCAACAAAGAGGCGGAATCTGGAAGGCAGATCTCCCTCAGCATGATGGCTAAATTAAAGCCACTTCTGGTGGGCGACAACTAAGTCACAACCGTCAAAGCCACGACGACATCTGAGAAAGGCCTTCCGTGGATACGTGAAGCCTCGCGTACGCATACAGCTAGCCAGTTTCTTATGAACTGACTGCAATAGTCAATGCTTTCAAAATGATAAACCTATCCGAATTCCCAAGAGAAATCTTGACGCAAATCTTTTCCTACCTCCCTCAAGCCTCTCTACTAGCTTTAATGCACTCAGAGCAGAAGCTGGGCAAAATCGCTGTTTCTCACTTGTACAGATCACTCTATTTCTGGGGTACTGGTTATGCAGATCTGGAGAGACGACGCTTTCCGAGGAGCATCCTCGAGGAATTACATGCCGATTTGCAGCCTCCAGTGGATGCTACTCGGATATTCGACCTTGAATTGCTGATACGAAGTCTGGAAAAGTCCATCTTATTACGCTCCTATACAAAGGAGCTGGAGCTCACGTGGGGTCGAGGAGATGAGGTACATGAGGAGTATGCGGCAACCTTTCGCCAATTTTTCCCGAATCGAACCTCAAATGGCAATGAAACAGTTGTGACTACCAACGAGACTGGGATCAAGCGAGGATACAAAATCGCTTGAAGTAACATCACGTCATTTGGAGCTCATGGATGAGGAACTCCTTTGGCGGTTCCTCTCACTTTTGGACAGCTCACTCCTCAAACGTGTCAGCTTAACAACCACCGACTTGTATGCCCATCTTCCTGAACAAGTGAGTGTAAAGTCCCTCCAACTCAAATACAAAGGCGAGGGTTGCGGAGATGACAGCATTTTTGCAAGAGATCTCAACCGACTATATCACTTGTCTTGCATTCCCTCCCTTGAAGCTCTGATCATTGATGGATGGAGTTAATGGGGTGATTCTGTGTACGATGTCTCGTACAACATGCTCCAGAATGCCAGGACATCACCAATATCAAGCCTCTAGATCTCAACGAGCGGCTGCCCTGGTGTCGACCTTAACGAAGTTCTGAGCTGGCCCAAAGCTTCGAAGGCCTTTCACTTCGACTGTCGGCCTCACGATGGCACATGCTATGTCTTGCCCTCGACCTTGTCTAACGCGGAGTTTATACAGCCCCTGAAAAACTGCCATAGAACACTCGAAGAGTTGAGCATTCGTTGCATTGATGATGACTGTGGTATGGCGTTCCTTAGTAATTAGAAGCTCTCTCATGCTAACATGTGAGACAATTAGGAGCGCAGACCGATCAACCCATCGACCTGCAAGAATTTTCAGAACTCAAACGATTACATATCAGAAGCGATTTTCTATTGATGTCGGAATACGAACGCGATGTGAGAGGTTTCTATGCTGAGCAAGGCAATGCCAAGTCCATCCCATATTTGACAGACGTCTTGCCGCCATCCCTCAAGCAATTACGTCTTGAACTTGACGGAGAATACAAAGCTTATCACGACTCGAGCTGCCAAGCTATCAGTGGAGCATTCTACGAGTTGATGGATCAGCTTGAGGCTTTGGCGGTCAATAAGCTTCAACCTTTCCCCAGGTCAAAAGGCGTGGTCTTTGAAGAAGCTCCTCATTCTAATGACTTTCGTACCCACCGAGGTCTCGGCGGAAGTGAAAGAGGGACACTGGTCAGAGCAGCATTCGCCGACGCAGAAATCGATTTGCGTTGTTGGAGGAGTAAGGAATCTTGGCGAGAATTTACTACATAAAATCTTGCCGAGGCTTACTTCTCCGAATCAAGTCAAAGTGACGTTGCCCTTCGCATCTGATTTCTATCAAAGATCGAAAATTCGCCTGACTGACATCTAGGCGTGGGAAATCAAAGCGTATCACAATGGACCTCCAAGACCCCGAGATTGTGGCAATGGGACAGACTTTGGGAAGAGGTCTATAGTCTTTTGACCTTATAACAGCCCGCTGCGCACCCAAGAGGCTGAAAGCGAAAGGGGCAGGGATATCCTTGATTGTGTTTCGAAGAGTACTCCGTACGCATAGCTACGCTGCAGAGTGGTACAATTTAGGATTAGTTAGGTTTTCATCTTTGTCTTCCAATTGGTGAGAAGCCACTGATAGGTCAAAGGATGCGAGCCGTCTTGAACGAAGACCTGACTGTGGCGTACTGAAGCATATACAGGTTTATTCCGACAATGTGAGCCGGTGCAATGATTCTAAAACTGAACAACTTATGAGACTAGTAGTGAGAATGGATGTGAAAGGATATAACGTATGCTTCGCGACAGCGCTGCCTAGTCTGACCGCCACCTACCAGTCTCGGAAAAAAGTTCTATAGGTCCAGTGGAGGGTGAGGCCGGGGCAGATTGGACTCACTTGGGCTTGATATATTGGACCCTCCCATTCTTAATGGAGACCTCGCTGTCTAAACAATATGACATACCACTGTCAACAGAACGATTAGGGACAATGTCCGTACACACGCTCAAACGGTAACACCGCGGATACAGAACGACGGGTTGTAGCGATGAAAAATCAGTCCCGCTTCGCAATGCAATACTGTACCAGGCGCGCTCCTCGAGCAGCGCATTTGTATAAACGTCGCTAATCATAAAAATGCAATGTTCCAAGAATTACCTCCTGTTTACCACCCTGGACTCTTCTCTGTGTCATCAGCCGTGCCCTCGTTCGGCTCCTTAGGGGGTTCGACGTTGGGAGTATCATGCTTTGGCTCCTCCCGCTCATCCTTCTTTTCACCCTGCTTTTCGTCTTTCGTGTCGTCTTGCCTCTCTTCCTTGATCTCTTCCTTGTTTCCCTCATCAGACGCCGGCTGTTCCTCTTTCTTCGACTCCATGTTGGCATGCCCTTTTCCACCGCTGGCCTGCCGGCTCTGCCTTTCCATTTGCTTCCGAAACTCATTCTGTATCTCTTCGTCACTATCCTCCTTCTGCTTCACCGGCGCAGGGTTCCGCGGTGGGCGATTTGGGCCTTGACCACCACTGGGAGGCGGTGTATTCTGCCGGTCCAAATGGCTTGATGCTTCGTCTTGGGCAGACCGGTGGTGGTCGGGATGTATTGCGTCCTCGTCATGATGTGGGTTAGTGGTCGAGCTGCCGCCAGGTGGATTTTTAGCGGTGTGGTGGTCGAAGACGTAGTCGAGATGACAGAAGAGATCGTTGGCGCTATTTTTCACGTACTCCGGGGGACCTTCGTTTGGACCACAGGAACCGGTCTGATGGCGAAAGGTATCCGAGAAGACTTGCGCAGAATGGCCCATAGCTTCTAAGGTGATGGGTTTAGCATCGATGGTGAGTATAGGGAGGTACATCAGTGCAGGGAGCTCCCCTGACTGGGGAAGGAGGTCGAGAAGAGTGGATGTGAGGAGCGCACGTTCCGTTACAGGTGGTCCTTTCACCTTGCTGGGCTGGAGAGAGGGATCCGCTTCAAGAACGTCTTCCGGGGAGAGGGGGGGTGCAGGTATGTCGGAAGACGGCTTTTCCTTAAGAAACTCCTCAGGGATCTCGAAAAGCTCTTCGTGAACTGTAGCGAGAGCCCCATCTTCGGAGTTGAAGTTAGGGTAGAGCATGGCATAGCCTCGCGCTCGCATAAGCTCAAGGGCATATTCTAGCCAGGATGGATGCTTTTCGCTAACAACCTTCGGAAAAGATGTTGGTGGTTTAGAGATCCGGCCCATGTAGAATGAATGGAATTCGATCCACTTATCACCAAAATATAGGGCCGCGTTGCTGTTGGGAGCTTGCCAGAGAAATGCAGTCTCTTCGTCTGCTGACTCATCTGATTTCGGAAGATTTGGGGGAGGCGGTTCGAGTGGGCTGATGTCGTCAAGTTGTGTCGAGGGAAGTTCAAGGCTTATGCCTATGAGATTCGCAGTCTCCTTCTTGGTCGAAGAAGCTTTAGAGTACTTGTATTCAAGCAGATTGTACATGAGGTATTGATAGTAGAGGGGCGAAAGCTCTACTTGTGGAGAGAGTAAGAGAACGTGGGAGTGTTTGGTCCGGACAGGATAAAACGATTCCACGAGTCGTGCTGAAGCTTCCTCTACCGTTGTAGTCTTTCTCGGAATGCGATGTCGAAGTGTGACCTGTGAGGCATGGGGTTCTCCAGACCAATCAAGTGGTGGCCAGACAAGGTTCTCGAGGTATCTCCAGATCGTGGGGTCAATCGCCGCAGAGAGTTCAATGGTCAGGTGAGGTCGGCGGGCGCCAAAATAATCAGCTTCCTGGATAGATTTCATGAGCCGTATCAAAGATTCCGATGAGGACGGGGGCGCTTGGATGAGGATATCCACATAAATTCTTGGTAATGCTACCACGATGTTAGTAATGACATCCATGTTGAGGTTGCGTAGAGAACAAACCTGCAAGTGCAGCACTGTCCAGACGTGTTATCCACATCATGTTTCTCGCAGCATCTTCTGGGAGTTCTATGACCGATTGCTTCATGTCTACCGCTTTACTTCTCAAAGCTGTAGTAAAAACGTCGTCTTCTCTGCCTGGATCGTCGACTATGATCACTTGAGGATGTATGAACGTCTGGATATGCTCCAAGCTTGCTGTCACGCTTACTTCCATACGAAACTCTGAGCTCCATCGAGAGAAGTCGGGACGTGCATCTATAATACACTGATGAGCTACTGACTGTCAAAATGGTAGGGGAATTGTACTTACCATGCCAGTGAACCGTACAGTCATCAGAAATACCATTGATTGCCCGAATCTCCTGAATCTCTATCTCACCGCGACCCATAATCGCTATATGTACGTCATTCCGTTCAAATCGCGCCATTTCGCAGGCCAAAGGCAGAAGTTCCGAGACACTCTTGAGGTTCGAAGCCGCAAAGAGAACATTCTTGTTGTTTTCTTTCTGGCCACCGAGTTTGGCCACGGCGTGTAGCGATGCAGCGAGCTTGTAGAACTTGATGGGTCCATCATGATAGTGCTCTTGGGCTTCGGAAGGTGTCTTGGGACGAGGTGGTTTTTTCCCGGAGCTGGGGGGAGTGATTTTGCCGGGTGACGGAAGGATTGTGCTTTCTTGAGGCGACTTGGGCGGTTGGTACACTCTGGAGTCTGCTCTCAGAGCATTGGACCCTAAGTCGGTCGGAATGTTCTTGATGAACAGGTAGAGGAAGAGAGCAGCGCAAAGGGCGTAAATGATCCTTCGCCGTCGAGGCAACGCTTGGGGTTTTCTGACAGACCACGCTGTGGACTGAGAAACACCATTCGAGGGTCTATGGTCGTCATCTTTCTTTCCCAACTCTTCATCGCCGGCCCAGAGGCGCCCCGGCCAAGACATTCTGTAGGTGAATCACCCAAAGCTCGCAGGAAGGATTGGACACATGTTTGGTTGCCCGAAATCATTGAAGATTGGGCTCAACGGTTGTGTGTTGGGCGATGCGCATGCCATACACTGGAATCTTTCTCCTACTGCTTTCTCGCATCTCCTCGGTTGTATAACATATCTAAAAGCTAGTAGCCCGGTGCCAGCTCAATCAGATCAAATCTAATCTCAACGCGCCTAGAAATATACGCGCCGATTACCGTATTCTAAATCTAATACCTTGGTCTTCTTGGCAGGTGCCAGTGTTTTCTCCACGTCGTTCTCTCCCCGTCCTTCTCTCCCCGTCGTTCATCACACTTCCTATCTACAGAATAGACGTCTAGAAAAGGCGAAGGTAGCAAGTATGGAGATCGACGAAGAACCTCCTCGAGGCAGCAAGAGAAAGGCGGAAGATTCAACTATAGCATCTCAAGCTCCCAAGCGAATCAAGGTAGGGGACTCAAATCATAACCTAGAATAAGGACTGATGGTCCTGTTCAGGCACTTGATCAAGATGTTGTCAACAAAATAGCTGCTGGGGAGATTGTTGTTGCACCTGTTCATGCTTTGAAAGAATTGATTGAGAATGCCGTGGATGCCGGCTCCACTTCATTGGAGATTATGGTCAAAGATGGCGGGTTGAAACTGCTTCAGATCACTGACAACGGGCATGGTATCAACGTGAGGTTTTCCATGAATTTTTGCTATATTTCAACTCATGTTATCAGCGAGATGATTTGCCTATTCTTTGCGAGCGCTTCACAACTTCAAAGCTCAAGACATTTGAAGACTTGACATCCATTGGCACCTATGGTTTCAGAGGAGAAGCACTCGCGAGCGTCAGCCACATTGCCCATCTAACCATCACAACCAAGACGGCAGACTCAAGCTGCGCCTGGCGAGCCCATTATGCAGATGGGAAATTGGTCCCAGCAAAGCCCGGCCAAAGCGCTGACCCCAAGCCAACCGCCGGACGAGGTGGTACGCAAATCACAGTCGAAGACCTCTTTTACAACGTCCCATCACGGCAAAAAGCCTTTCGCTCCCCCAGCGAAGAATACGCCAAAATCCTCGACGTTGTTGGCCGCTACGCAGTCCACTGCACGGGCGTAGCCTTCTCCTGCAAAAAATACGGCACTTCAGCAATGGGCATCGCTACCCCCTCGAACGCCAGCGCAGTCGACTGCATCCGCAACATCCACGGCAGCGCCATAGCCAACGAGCTAATCTCGTTCTCCGTCTCGGACGAGAAATGGGGCTTCACTGCCTCAGGCTGGGCGACCAATGCCAACTATCACGCCAAGAAAACCACAATCCTCATCTTCATTAATCACCGCTCTGTCGAGTCCTCCTCAATCAAGAGAGCGCTCGAACAAACATACTCATCCTTCCTCCCTAAAGGAACTCACCCCTTCATCTACCTTAGCCTGGACATCGATCCCAGCCGCGTAGACGTAAACGTGCATCCCACCAAACGCGAAGTCAACTTCCTCAACGAAGACGAAATCATCGAAATTATCTGCGATACCATTCGCTCTGACCTATCCAAAGTCGACGTCAGCCGCACATTCGCAACGCAATCTCTCCTCCCGACCGCCCGGCCAACCCCTCAAACCCAGCCGGCCAACTCCAAACCAACGGAAAAGCCCCCCTCGACCCCCTCCCGCCCCTACGAAAACAACATCGTCCGCACAGACCCCTCCCTCCGCAAAATCACCTCCATGCTCCCCCCCTCCACCTCCACTTCCACCCCCAACCCCAACCAACCCACCTACCAAATCTCCCCCCGCCCCCGCACAGACTGCCGCCTCTCCACCATCAAAACCCTCCGCGCCACCGTCCGCGACTCCATGCACGCCAGTCTAACCAGTATCCTCGCCTCACACACCTACATCGGCCTAGTGGACCCCTCCCGCCGCCTCGCTGCCATCCAAAGCGGCGTCAAGCTCTACCTGGCGGACTACGGCCTCCTAACCTCAACCTTCTTCTACCAGCTCGGCCTCGCCGACTTCGGCAACTACGGCACCATCTCCCTCTCCCCTCCCCCCTCCATCCCCTCCCTCATAACCCTAGCCACCCCCAGCTCCGAAATCCCACCCCTGGTAACCCACCACCTCCTCACCCGCCGCGCCATGCTAAAAGAATACTTCAACCTCTCCATCTCCCCCAACGGCGAGCTCCTCACGCTGCCCCTCCTCCTCAAAGGCTACACCCCGAGCCTAGCGAAACTGCCCCGCTTCCTCATGCGCCTTGGTCCCTGCGTCGATTGGGAGGATGAGGGAAAGTGCTTCCACAGTTTTTTGAAGGAGTTGGCGGCGTTTTATGCGCCGGAGCGGTTGCCTCCGCTTGTGTCTGCGCCTGCGAGGGGGGGAAAGGGTGCGGGTGTGGAAGCGGAAGCGGAGGGGGGGGTGGAAAGGGGGATTGGTGGAATCGAGGGGGATGCGGCTGCCGGTGAGGAAGGGGGGCGATCGGAAGGGGACGTGGGGAAGCGAAGGAAGGAGATGGAGTGGGTGCTCGAGCATGTGCTTTTTCCGGCTATGAAGGCGCGGTTGGTCGCGACGGGGGAGGTGTTGGATGC
>JAABUQ010002139.1_pt1 | contig 40039 bp, 41 predicted proteins | sample 5560001 | NCBI WGS metagenome assembly JAABUQ01 (sample SAMN10711888, study PRJNA513371) | rock metagenome | isolation source: Antarctica rocks | place: Antarctica: Victoria Land, Finger Mt nord | collected 2015-12-18
GAACCCGCCCACTTTTGTGTTACGGGGATTGTGTCCCGCGCTGGTACAGAGCGCCCAACGTTCCCCCATAAAGCAGGTGAACAATCAGAAGCTGCAAGGTCGCCAGAGGCGACCAGCCCAGCAGCAGCAGCCCCGTGTCGGGGAGGGTGTTCCGCATGATCGCCGGGTGCAGCCCGTTCGCCACCGTCAGCGTCACAGCCAGGCCCACGAAGAGGGCCGCGCCGAAACCCAGCCCTTTGGCGGCGCTCGACGTCTGGAGCGACCAGGCCAGCAAACCGGCGAACACGACGCCCAGCCCGGCGAACGTCCCGAACAGGACGGTCCCCCCGAGCCACCAGGTCAGGGGCGTAGGAAGGGGCGGATAAAGCAGCGTCCCCACGAACTGCGCCAGGTCCAGCCGGTGCGCCCAAGCCGCGACCGGGTACTCGGTGGTCGGATAGGCCGAAGCCGGCGGGAGCAGGCCCAGCGTCGCATAGTAGGCGGCCAGGAGGAGCAGCCCCGCCGCACTCCCGGCCGCGCCCGCCGCGAACAGCCGGACGCGGCGGGCGGCGATGAGCCGGGTCGGGTGGGCAGGCGGGGACAAGAGGCGCGACAGGGTTTGCAGGGCGGAAGCGAGGGCGGTCATCGGTCGTTCCTCACGTGGCTCAGTAGACGCGGATGGTCGGCGTCGGTCCGGGCCGGCCCGAGTCTATGGAAGGGGTATCGGCTTGGTTGTGCCGTCCCTGCGGGAGGTAGTAACAGAGGACAGAAAAAACCAGAAAGCCGACGCACATGCCGATGATCCAGGTCCACGTCCGCAGGTCGCCCCAGTCCCAGAAGGTCTGGCGATGATCGGCCGCGTCCTCCTCGCGCAGGGCCGCGAACGTATCATCACCGCGCGCGCGCGCGTCGGCGGCATCCCGGTCCGCTTCAGCGGCTTCGTGCCCGCCGGCACTGCGGCGGGACTTGGGAAGGTGCCCGACGTTAGCCGGCTGGTCCGGCGGCGTGTTCCACTGTTCGTTATCGTCGATCGTGTCGTCGTGTACCGGCTCCAGCCCCCCATCGGGCATATGCCGGCCCCAGCGCACCAGGTCATTTGCCATCAGATGCCCGTCCCTTCGATGCCGGTCCAGATCGCGTAGGCGACGCCCCACACGCCGACGCCGATGTAGGTCCAGAGCAGGAAGCGCGGCATCGGCGCGCGGTCCTCCTCGATGGTGCCGTACCGCACGATGGTCTCCTCGCCGCGTCGCTGCTTGCGCGGGGCGCGGTCACGGCCCACGATGGTGAAGTACCAGACCGCCACCGCGCCCCCGACCGTGAGGATCAGCGTCAGCCAGAACCAGAACCACGTGTCATTCCCCTGCATGATCGCCATGAGAAGCCGGCCTTTCCAAAGTGAGTCAAGAAGCTCAGTGAGGGTCTAGAAGGGGCTTCGGCCCGTCGCCGGGTGCGCGCCACCGTACAGGGCGAGCACCAGCGTGAGCACCAGCGTCCCCAGCGTCGCCACGGCCAGCGTCCCCAGCGTCGCCACCATCCACCGTGCGCGCCGCGCGGACACGGCGATGGCGGCGGGCGGGGCCATAGGCGCTTCGCCGTCGTCCAGCGTCCAGACCTGCTGCTCGTGCCCGCTGAACTGGCGGGAGCGCAGCGCCCACAGGAAGGCTGGAAGCGCGATGACGTGCAGGCCGATGAAGATGGACAGGAGCGCAATGGTTTGGAGCGGATTAAGATCCATAGTGGCGTCATTGTACCCGACTTTTTTATCTGTGCAAACTTTCACAAACTACTTGCGGCGTGTTTAGGGTATCATAGGAGCGGGGAAGATGAGGGGCGTTCGCCGCCCTCCACGGCCTCCCATTTTTGCCTCTTTCGCAGACCCATTAGAAGGATCACCTCGCGTGAGCCGTGCCGTTCTCATCCGCCTTTCCGCCGTCGCAAGCGTCTTTTTGCTGGCCCTGCTCAGTCTCGCGTTCTTCTGGCCGGAGACGACCCACGAGCGCAAGACCAACTGGGTTGGGGCACCCGGCCCGACTCAGCCGATTGCCTTCTACCACCGCGTCCACGTCAACGAGCTGCACATCCCGTGCGCCTACTGCCACTGGACTGCGGCGGCCTCCCGCTACGCGAACTACCCGCCCATCGAGGTCTGCTGGGGCTGCCACAAGAACATCTCCATCACCCACCCGCAGATAGCGCGGGTGCGCCAGTATTACTTGGCGGGTCAGTCCGTGCCCTGGGTGCGCGTCAACCAGCAGCCCGGCTACGTCCACTTCGTCCACTCGGCCCACGTCGGCGCGAACATCGCCTGCGCCACCTGTCACGGCAATGTCGGGTCCATGCAAGTTGTGTACCAGCCCATCATCATGAACATGGGCTGGTGCATCACCTGTCACCGGCAGTACGAGAAGAAGTTCCAGCCCTACCAGGCATCCGTGGACTGCTACACCTGCCACTACTAGGGTGTCCGCATTTAGAAGAGAACACCACGCATGACGGAGATCAGCCGGCGCAAATTCATACAGCTCTCGGTCGTCGGCGGCGCGGTCGCGGCGGCGGGGTGTGACCCCAAGCACCTCAGCCGCTACAACACCGCCGTCTACAAGGCCGAGGTGACGGGGCAGTACGGCGGCTACGACAACCGCGTCTACCCCTACCTCAACCAACCCGACGGCCTGCAAGACGGCGTCCCGCAGTACTTCGCGACGGTCTGCCGGATGTGCCCCGCCGGCTGCGGCCTGTTCGTGCGGACGATGGGCGGGCGGGCCATCAAGATCGAGGGCAACCCCGTCCACCCTGTCAGCCAGGGCGCATCCTGCGCGCGCGGCCAGGCCGCCTTGCAGCATCTGTACAACCCCGACCGGGTACGCTTCCCACTGCTCCACGCCAAACGCGGCGACCTGGTCACGCGCGACCGGGGCAGCGGCGCGAACCCGCCCGACGAGCGCCCGGCTGTGACCGAAGTGGCGGCGACGCCGACGACCTGGGACGTGGCTTTGAGGCGCGTCTCGGACGGGCTGAAGGCCGCAGGGGGCCGCGTCGCCATCCTGGCCGACGCCCAGGAGTTCAGCAGCAGCCCGACCCAGGCGCGGCTGCTCCAGGAATTCGCCGCGGCGGCGGGCGCGGCCGTGTACTGCTACTCGCTGCTCGACGACGCCCCGTGGCGCGCGGCGGCGCGCGCGGTCTACGGGCGCGACCAGATTCCCGCCTATCAACTGGACCAGGCTGACTTCATCGTCTCGTTCGGCGGCGATTTTCTGGAAGCGTGGCCCTCGCCCGTCCTGTACGGGCGGCAGTTCGGCGAGTTCCGGCAGGGGCCGCGCCGGGCGCAGGGCGAGCACGGGCGCTTCGTCTACATCGGCCCGCGCATGAGCATGACGGCGGCCAAGGCCGACCAGTGGCTGCCGTGCAATCCGGGCACCGAGTCCGCCGTGGCCCTGGCCGTGGCGGGGACGCTGCCCGTGGCCCAGGCCGCCGCGGTCTCGGGGCTGACAGCCAAGCAAATTCAGGGGCTGGCCGACGGCTTCCGCCGCGCCGGGCCGGGTGCCGTGGCCGTCGCGGGCAACGGCCTGTTCAGCGCGGCCAACGTCACGCAGGCATTCACCGCCGTCGAGTCGCTGAACACGCAGTACGGGAGCCGGTGCGTCGGATTCGGCACGGCGGCAACGCCCGCCCCGGCTGCCGGCCCCGGCGGGGCTGGCTTACAGCAGGTGCAAGGTCTGATCCGAGCGATGCAGGCGGGCCAGGTCGGGGCGCTGTTGGTCGTCGGCAACCCGAACCCCGTGTTCACCCTGCCGACGGTAACGGGGCTGACGGCGGCGCTGCTCAAGGTCCCGTTCATCGCCGCGCTGACGCCGTTCGAGGACGAGACCTCGGCCTACGCGGACGTCGTGCTGCCGATGCGGACGTTTCTGGAGGAGTGGGGAGACCACATCCCGCCGGTCATCCCGATGGGGACGCGGCTGGCGACGTTGCAGCAGCCCATCATCGACCCGCAGTTCATCGGCGGCGACGGGATGGCGCATACCAAGGACGTTTCGCCCGGCTGGATGGACACGCGCCCGACGTTTGAGGTGCTGAAGCAGATCGCGGCGGGCATGGGCAAGACGCTGGCGACGACCGACACGCGCGCCGCCGTCCGCAAGACGTGGGCACCCCTGGGCCAGGCCACGCTCTCGGCGGACGTGACCGAGAACGACCGGCCCTGGGTGGATGCGCTGGCGCAGGGCGGCTTGTGGGACAAGGCCGCGCCCGCGCCTCCCCCTGTTGCCCGCCCCGCCCCCGCCGCTTACGCCGGCCCGACGGGGCCGCCGCCTGTGGGATCGTTCGCCTTGCAGCTCTACCCGAACATCTACAACCACGACGGGCGGCACGCCAACCTGGGCTGGATGCAGGAGACGCCGGACCCGATGACGATGGCGGTCTGGAACTCCTGGGTGGAGATCAACGCCGACGTCGCCCACAAACTGGACATCTTCACCGGGGACGTGGTGCGGCTGACGTCCGCCCAAGGCTCGGTGGAGACGCTGGCCGTGCCCACGCCGGGCCTGCACCCCGGCGTCGTCTCCATGCCCATCGGCCAGGGGCACCAGGTCTACGGGCGCAACGCCTCGGGGCGCGGCAACAACCCGCTGGCGATTTTGGAGCCGACGGCGGACAGGGCGACCGGCGCATTCGCCTACGGCGCGACGCACGTGACGCTCACCAAAGTCGCGTCGGCCCAGCCCGGCTACACGCCCGACAACAAGACCCTGGTGCTGGTCCAGGACCGGCCCAGCGGCCAGGAGCCGGCGGCGGTGATGGACCTGATCCACACGACCGCCAAAGAGTGGAAGACCGCCCCCCGCGTCTACGGCGCTCCGCGCGCCAACGGGTCCATTTTCAACCGCGGGGCCGGGGCCAAGGATACGCCGGAAGAACGAGGCCCGGCGGGTTAGAAAGCAGACATCATGCCAGATGCGAAAGAGCTAGGCGAGGAGCGGGCGTCCGGGCCGAGCGGGACGGGCGAGGGACCGTATGAGCGCAAGGGTCGCCCCTTCGACATGGACACCGAGGACGGGCGCAAGACGCGCAAGTGGGCCATGGTCATCGACCTGGACCGCTGTACGGGCTGCCACGCCTGCGAGGCCGCCTGCGCCGCCGAGAACAACATCCCCGTGGTCGGCGAGCAGCAGGCCCAGCAGGGGCGCCTGCACGAGTGGATCCGGGTCGAGCGGTACTGGGAGGGCACGTACCCGAACGTCAAGGCACGGTTCATGCCCATCCCCTGCCAGCACTGCGACAACGCGCCCTGCGAGCCGGTCTGCCCCGTGTACGCCACGTACCACAACCCCGAGGGGCTGAACGCGATGGTCTATAACCGCTGCGTCGGGACGCGCTACTGCGGCAACAACTGCCCCTATGATGTCCGCCGCTTCAACTGGTTCGAGCACTCGTGGGACGAGCCGCTCAACCAGCACCTGAACCCCGATGTGACGGTGCGCGAGAAGGGCGTCATGGAGAAGTGTACGTTCTGCGTCCAGCGCATCCGCCGGGCCGAAGAGAAGGCCGGGGCCGAGGATCGGGAGCTGGACCCGGACGAGTTCACGACCGCCTGCGCCCAGGCCTGCCCGCCCAAGGCCATCACCTTCGGCGACGTCAAGACCAAGGGCGCTGACTACAAAGAGGGCACCGACTGGACGGTCGCCAAATTGTGGAACGATCCGCGCCGCTTCCGCCTGCTGGAAGAGCTGGGCACGTCGCCCGCAGTAGTGTATCTGAAGACGGTAGACGAGGATGTGGCGGGCGGGGCCGCCTGACGGGGATCCGGCAGCCGCAGAAGAGGGCGGACACGAGAGAAAAGGGCGGACACGAGAGGGGGCGAACACAAGGTTCGCCCCTACACAGCGCCTGTGCCTACCCCGTAGGGGCGAACCTTGTGTTCGCCCGACAACCGCCCGGCAAGGTCTTCTATGTTTGACAAAGACAACATCCTCAGCTCGCCACGCGCCGGGGCGCTGGACGTCAACCTGAACGAGCCGCTGCGGCTCGTCCTGGAAGACCCGCACAAGGCGCGCTGGACCAAGCTGCTCGTCACGACGATTGCCTGCGGTGTCTTGGTCGTCGCGGCGGGCGTCGCCATCTACGGGTACGCCTACTTCGGCGGGCACCGGGACGACCCCGGCTTCTGGCACGTGTCGCTGGTCTCGCTGTTGTTCTGGATCGGGCTGGCGCAGGGCATGGTGGCCCTGTCCGCCCTGTTGCGCGTGACCCACGCCTCGTGGCGCTACCCGCTGAACCGGCTGCTGGACATGGGTTCGCTGTTCGGACTGTGGGGGCCTTTACTCTTGCCTCTGCTGGTGATCGCCCGGCGCGAAATCTACAAGCTGGGCACGATGCAGTACCAGGACAACGTGTGGCGGCTGTCCGGCCCCATCGTCTGGGACGCCCTCGCGGTCGGCACGGCTTTTTTGGCGGGCTGGATGCTGCTGTACCTGACGTCGCTGCCCGACTTCGCCGTGCTGCGTGACCGCGCTCCCGACGGCTCGAAAGAGAAGCGATTTTATGGTATCGCCGCCGGCAATTGGAACGGGTCGGAGCACCAGTGGCGCGTTTTGCGGCGGGCCGAGGGCGTTTTGGTGGTCGGCGTCCTGACGTCTTACGTCGGCTCGCAGACGGTCCTGGGCTGGGACTTCCAGCTCGCCGCCGTGCGGAACTGGGACTCGAGCATCTTCGCGCCGCTGTACACATTAGGCTCGCTGCTCGGGGCGGTCGCGCTGATGGTCCTGCTGATGACGGCGACGGGGCGGCTGCTGCGCGGGCGCGGCTTTTTCAGCGACGCCCAGTACGACAACCTGGGCAAGATCATGGTCGGCCTGGGGCTGATCTGGACCTACTTCCGCATCTGCGACTTCCTGACGGCGTGGTACGGGCACATCCCCGACGAGTGGGACATCCAGCGGGCGCGGACGCTGACCTTCCCCATATTGGTCGGCCTGATGATCGCCGGCTGCTCGGTCGCCCCGGTTGCTCTGAACCTGTTCCCGCGCCTGCGGAAGATTCGGCCCTTGATCTGCCTGACGAGCGTTTTAGTCCTGGCGGGCATCGCCGCGCAGCGCTACCTGGACACCGTGCCGACGTTCGCGCCCAAATACGGCCTCGTGCCGCTGCTCCCGACCGGCCCCGCTCTTGTGGTGTTCTTCGGCATTGCGGCCATGTTCGTGCTGACGTATCTACTCGGCGCGCGCTACTTCCCGGTCATGTCCTGGTGGGGCACGAGCAAGCAGCGGTCCCGCACGGCGGAGCGTAAGATGGGCAACGCGACGGTAACAGTCATGGTCGAGGACCCGCCCCTGTGGGAGACGTAGTTTGGCCCCACGCCCCTCGTTCTGTGCTGTCTATGCTGTTAGAAGGATCACTTGATGGGCATTCTTGAACGCGAACTAGACCGCTTCCAGGAGACACAGGCCGAAATCCCCCTGCGCGAGCAGACCGGCCTGCCGTACCCGCCGCCGCCGCTCTCGCAGATCAACTCGGACCTCTTGCGTCCCGTCCTCCAGACGACCTGGAAGTGGTGGGCCGTGCTGGCCTTCTTCGCCGGCGTCTTCGGCATCGGCATCCTGGCCTTCTGCTGGCAGGTCTACCAGGGCGTCGGCGTCTACGGCATGAACAACGGCATCTTCTGGGGTATGCCGATCATCAACTTCGTTTTCTGGGCCGGCGTCGCGCTGTCGGGCACGATGATCTCGGCCATCCTGCGGCTCTTCCATGCGGGCTGGCGGCGGTCGCTGACGCGGCTGGCCGAGACGCTGACCATCTGCGCGCTGGCCGTGGCGGGCGTGTTCCCCCTGCTGCACATCGGGCGCAACTGGGTCTTCTTCTGGCTGCTGGCTTACCCCAACGAGCGGCAGCTCTGGCCGGACTACAAAAGCCCTCTGGTGTGGGACGCGACGGCGATCTCGGTCTATTTGATTACGAGCCTGATCTTCTGGTTCTCGGGCATCGTGCCGGACTTCTCGACCCTGCGCGAGCGCACGACCGGCTGGCGGCGCGTCCTGTACACCGTGCTGGCCCTGGGCTGGCGCGGGACCGACCGCGAGTGGCGGCGGCTCAAAGTGCTGTTCGGCATCCTGACGGTGATGATCATCCCGGTCTTCGTGTCGCTGCACACCATCGTCGGCTGGGACTTCGGCATGAGCGTCGTGCCCGGCTGGCACTCCAACATCTTCGCGCCTTACTTCGTCTGCGGCGCGCTGCTGTCGGGCTGCGGGGCGGTCTGCGTCGTCATGTGCCTGCTGCGCTGGGCTTTCCATTTGGAAGAATACATCCTGCCGCAGCACTTCGACAACATCGGCAAGATATTGATCGCCATCGCGCTGCTGTGGGCGTACTTCTTCGGCGGGGATGTCTGGTCGGACTGGTTCTCGCGCGACCCGGACCACGAGAGCTACGTCTACTTTTTGTTCCACGGCTACCGATGGATGCTGATCCTGCTGCCGATCTTCGCCATCATCGTGCCCGCTGTGACGCTGCTGTTCAAGCAGGTGCGCCGCTCGCCCTGGGCGATGCTGGGCGTTGGCGTGTCGGTGAACATCGCGATGTTCACCGAGCGCATCTTGGTTGTCATCCCCAGCGTGGCCCGCAACCGCCTGGTCTGGACCAACTACACGCCGGGCTGGGCCGACATCGCGATCTGTCTGGGGGCCTACGGCCTGTTCGGCTTTTTGTACACGCTGCTGACCAAGTTCATCCCCATCGTCTCGATGTGGGAGTTCGCCGAAGGCGGTCACGCGGAGGGCCTTGAGACCGTCGGCGGCGCGAGCATGCCCGTGGTCGTGCGCGAGGAGGCAATCGGTTAACACCATGGCAGAAGTTTATTCGGCGGGGGCGGCCGCATCAGAAACAACCGTACTTGGCCTCTTTGAAGACATCGACACGGCGGCCAATGCGCTCAACCGGCTGAAGGGCGAGGGCGCGAACTCCCAGGACGACCTGATGGTGATCTCGTCCGTCCCCTTCCCCGAGGGCGTTTTAGAGGCTGATCGGTCGCCCATCAGATTGCCGCTTATCACTATCGTGTTCGCCCTGATCGGCATCGTGTCGGGCATTGCGCTGGCGGCAGGGACGGCCCAGCTTTACCTGATCCCGGTCGGCGGCAAGCCGGTCTCCGCCGCCCCGCCGACGGCGATCATCGCATACGAGATGATGATGCTGTTCGCCCTCAGCGCCGCGTTCTTCGCCGCCCTGTTCGAGATGCGCCTGCCCTCGTGGCGGGCCAAGGTCTACGACCCACGCATCGCCGAGGGGTTGATCGGCATCGCCGCACACTGCATCGACGGCGACAAGGCCGACAAGGCCGAGCGGGTCTGCCGCGAGGCGGGTGCGACCGATGTCCGGCGCGACGCGCGGAGCTTTGAATAAGAAGAGTATTGGAACGAGAGCTTTGAATGAGAAGATATAGCCTATGTGCGGGGCTGGCGCTCCTGGCCTTCCCCCTCGCCGGTTGCGGCAACCAGATGTACCGGCAGCCGTCCTACACGCCCCTGGACGGGCCGCGCGCCGCGCCGCCGCAGGACTCGGTGCAGGTCAGTGCCGCCCTCGCACCGACCGACGCCCGCGCGGTCGCCTCCCAGGCCTATGGGGCGCGCGTTCGGCTGCCCGGCGAGGCCAGGGCAGAGGAGGTCGCACCCGCGTTCAACTCGTTCGTCACCAAGGAGCCGACGCTGCCGCCGCCGAACCTGTCCGATAACGCCAGATACGAGCCGGCCCCGGCGTCCGTGAACGCCCTCAAGAGTCCGTTGCCGCAGAGCGCGCGGGTCGTCCGGTCCGGCCAGATATTGTTCTATAACCGCTGCGTCCAATGCCACAACCCCGGCGGCTACGGCTACGGGACGGTCGGGCAGTACCTGGTCCCGCACCCGCCGGACCTAGCCGCCCCTTTGGTGCAGAACATCACCAACGGGGCCATGTTCTGGCATATCACGATGGGCCAGGGCAAGATGCCCGGCTTCCGGCACTGGACCACGCCGCTGGAGCGGTGGGCCTTGGTGGGCTACGTCCGCAGCCTGAAGACCAGCACGGCCCAGGCCGACGCGACAAACGCCGGGGCGTGGACCGAGTCGCGCGACGCCCCCTACCCCACCTACGGCGTCAAGGGCTACCAGGACGGCAGCGGAGCCTACCCCTTCAAGACGCTGACGCCGCCCGAGCGCGACGACCAGGACGGGCACCTGATGACGCACAGCCAGGGCTACGGCCAGGAGCCGCCGGCCCAGGGGGTGCCAACGGTTTACCAGCGCACGGGCGAGCCGGCCAAGGTCGATAGGTAGGACAAGATGCGTCTGACCCGGACAGCAAGAAGCCCCGCGCCATCCGGCGCGGGGCTTTCGTCTGTCTTGTCTGAAAGCCGCCTTAAAGGGCCTTGGCAATCAGGCCAGAGATGGTCGCCTTCGGATGCGCTCCGACAAGCTGGCCGACCTGCTCACCGCCCTTGAAAAGAAGCAACGCGGGGATGCTGCTGACACCGTAGCGGGAGGCCACTTCCGGCTCGTCGTCCACATCCACCTTGACGATCTTGGCCTGGCCCTCGTACTCGGCGGCGACCACGTCCAGCGTCGGCGCGATGGCGCGGCAGGGCGGGCACCAGGGTGCCCAGAAGTCCACCAGCACGGGGACCTCGGACTGCAAGACTTCTTTCTCGAACTCAGCCGTGGTTACGGCGGATGCGTTGCTCATTGTGTGCTCCTTGAATGGTAACGGATAAAAAGCGTTTTAGATAAACTCTCAGACGTGCTCGGCGAGGGCCGCGCTGATCGTCTGCTTGGTATTCTGGGCACCGACAAGCTCGCCAACCTTCTGGCCGCCCTTGAAAATAATCAGCGTCGGGATGCTCTGCACCCCGTAGCGGCCCGCGATCTCAGGGTCGGCGTCCACGTCGAGCTTGCGAACGTTCGCCCGGCCCGCGAATTCAGCGGCGACCACGTCCAGAACAGGATTCATCCCCCGGCAGGGGACGCACCAGGTGGCCCAGAAGTCCACCAAGGTGGGAACGGCGGCTTCTAAAACCTGTGTGTCAAAGTCAGCAGTCGATACGGCGGCGGCAGCGCTCATGCGTCTTATCTTTCCCGGCTCAGGGCCGTCGGCGTCTGTTGTCACTCCCTGAACACGACGCGCGGCGGGCCGGTTCCCGGTGTTCATGCACCGTTTCTAAATCACGACCCGTTCTTGACCAGCGCCATGAACTCCGCGCGCGTCGCCCGGTCCGTCCGAAACGCGCCCATGACGTGCGAGGTGACCATCCGCGCATCCTGCTTCTGGACTCCGCGCATGGTCATGCACATGTGCGTCCCTTCCAGGACCACGCCGACCCCGCGCGGCTCCAGCACGCCCTCCAGCGCCTCAGCAATCTGCGTGGTCAGCCGCTCTTGGACCTGGAGGCGGCGTGCGAACATATCAACCAGCCGCGGGATCTTGGACAGCCCGACGATCTTGCCGTTGGGGATGTAGGCGATGTGTGCCCTGCCGAAGAACGGCAGCATGTGGTGCTCACACAGACTGTGGAACTCGATGTCCTTGACGACCACCATGTCGTCGTAGTCCTCGGTGAAGATCGCCCCGTTAAGCAGCGTCCCGATGTCCTGGCCGTAGCCCCGCGTCAGGAAGCGCAGCGCCTCGGCGACTCGGCGTGGGGTCCTTCGGAGGCCTTCCCGGTCCGGGTCTTCGCCGAGGAAAGTCAGCACGTCCCGGTAGTGCCCCTCGATCTTGTCTTGCTTCGGGCGGGGTGGCTCGACGCCGTTTGCGGACGCGGATGCGCCCTTCAGGTCCAATGTCACAGTCGATCCGTCCCTTCCGGCTCGTCGCCGAAGTCTTCGCCAAAATATTCAAAGTAGTTGCGCGGCGTCTCGCGGACGCAGACCCGGTAGAGCCTTCCGCCGCCGGACGTGTCCTGCGAAAGGCGGCGGCTCAGGTTGTCCCAGATCACGCGGGTCAGGTTCTCCGAGGTCGGGTTGAGGTTTTGAAAGTCCGACACGTCGAGGTTGAGGTGGCGGTGATCGTAGGGCGTCAGCACCTCTTCCTCGACGATGCGGTCGAGACAGGCGGGGTCGAACAGCCGTCCACTGCGCGGGTCCGGGTCGCCCGCCAGCGTGACCTCGACTTCGTAGTTGTGCCCGTGGCCGTTCTCGCGGTTGCACTTGCCGAAAACCTCGACGTTCTCCTCTGCCGTCAGCGCCGACGAGTGCAGCCGGTGCGAGGCGGAGAAGTCATAAACGCGCGTTGCGGTCAGCATGGGGGATTCCTGACGGGGTGGCTTTTGTCCAGGCCGAGGTTCGGACAATTCGGCCCGAAACGCCGGCCCGGCCCAGAGCGTGACACGGGCGAGTTTGCCCTCCGGCGGCAGGACCGCGCGGCAGCGGTCCCAGGCGAAGCGAGCCAGGTTTTCCGGGGTCGGCGGCGTGTCGCGGAACCAAATGACTTCCGTATCCAGCCGCTTCCCGTCCAGCGGCTCGACGACCTGTGCCCTCAGCACGGCGTCCACGTCCTTGATGTTCACGACCATGCCGGTCCGCGCGTCAATGCTGCCGCTGACCGTCAGCTCACACACATAGTCGTGCCCGCCGCCGGGGCCGCCGGCGGAGAACGCCACGCGCCGCCGCAGAAACATCGTCATAGGGGTCTCCAACAGAGCAACACCCGCTCATTATCGGCGGGTTCCCCCAGAAACTAAAAAGCGCCCCCGCCGCGCGTGGCGACGGGAGCGCTTCACAGGCCATAAGCCATAGGAGCTATTGCTTACAAAGGTTCTGGTCGCCGCTTGTGCTGTCGTTCAGGTCACCACCGCGCTGGAGGTTGTAAACCTTCTGGTTCGCCCCCAGACTTCCATCCGTAGCACCCGTGTTGTCGAGCAGGTAGTATTTGGAGTGGCCGTCGACAAAGGCCATGTTGCAGCCGCCGTTGTGCCGCAGTGAGATGTTGTCTCCCATCGTCACAGGGGGGGTGAGGTTAGCTCCAGTCTGGTCGTTCAGGAAGTAACCGTCGTTGGTGCTACCCGCCGTGGTGCCGGAAGCTTCCTCACAGAACAGCAGAGTGCCGGAAGGATTGCTGAACGCGGCCAGGCTCTTCCCTGAGTGGATCTGGCCCGCTGTTCCGACGGTGTTAGTCACAGCGATCACTGCCGTCGCCGCGACGCACGAGCTGATCGCATAGGAATCTCCGAAGTTCGCGCCGGCGCTGTCGTCAGGGCAGAGGTAAAGGTTCGTGCTCTTGGTGAAGCTATAGAGGTTCCCCAGGGTGGGGTCGAACTTAAGCGTGTTAGTGCCGAAGTTCTTGTAATACATCCACCCGCCCAGAACATTTTCGCCCTTTCCATTCGGGCCGGAGGTGACGCTCGGAAGAAGCTCGTCGTAATCTTGAGTGTATTGTGTCGTCGCCAGCCCGAGTTGCTTGGTGTTGCTGAGGCAGGCGGTGCGCCGGGCGTTCTCGCGGACCTTCTGGAAGACCGGGAAGAGGATGGCAGCGAGAATCGCTATGATGGCTATGACGACGAGCAGCTCGATGAGCGTAAAGCCCTTCCGAGCGCCGCGTGGCTTCGAGGGGGGCATAGGCTTAACTCCTTGATTGCTGTTAATACGCAGGCCCGCGACGATTCGTGCCCGGCACCGCGTGTGCCGTCATCGCATCGTTGCAAGTGGCACTCAGTATGGACGCGCGGCGGCGGCGATTGTTCACGGACAGACTGGCTTAACGCGGCGTATAGATGCCGCCGAAGGTCGGGCTGCTGTCGCCGTCGATCCGGGGCATCGCAATCGCCGCGCCCTTGAAGGGTGAGCCTCTTTTAACGAAGCCCGTTTCGCGCATCCGCACGACCGCCTTGTTCACGTCGTCCAGCAGGCCGGGCGCATGGGAATGGCTTTCGGCGCTGGCAGTCCGCACGGTCGGCGTCTCAGGGTCGTTGTGGATGGTGGCCGGCAGGATGATCTCGTCGGGGACGCGGCTGCTGGCGACGTGAGGTGCCTCGTCCGTGTGAACCATTTTCGACGGCAGCGGGTTATGATGCGTCGGCGGAACGTCAGGCCGGACGTCTCGGTGCGCCATCAATGTCATGCGCGGCCTGGGCGCGGTGCGCTTCTGGAGGCGGGGCAGACGCGCCTTGAAGGTCGCCGGGGGCACGGCATCGCGGGGGGGCGTGGCTGGGTGCATCGCGGTCGTGTCGCGGGTCGGCAGAGGCTCGACTGCGGGGGGAGCAGCGACGGGCACTTCCGGCGACCCGGCGGGGGCAATCGCGACACGCTCGGCATCGGCCTGAACGGGCGAGACAGGGTGCACATGCCGGCGCGATGCAGGCAGCTTGGCGGCGTGGCCCGGCGTCACGGGCAGCACATCCGTGTGCGGCACGGTGGCGACGGCAACCGGCGGCGGGGGGTTGACAGCATCGTGCGGCGCGGGCGCATGGAGCAGGCCGTAGGAGAGCAGGCCGAGCACGGACAACGAAGCGGCAGCGGCGAACGCCGGGCGCAGGGTGAACGAGAGCACCGGGCGCGCGGCGGCAGGCGCAGCGGACGACGCGGCGATGGCTTCGGCGATGCGGGCGCGCAGGTCGTGCGGCGGCGGCACGACCGGGCGGGCGGCCAGGGCGCGGCGGGTCGCCTGCATCCAGAGCAGGGACTGGCGGCAGTCGGCACAGCCGGGCAGGTGCGCGGACACGCGCCGGGCCTCGTCGGGCGACGCCATGCCGTCGGCGTACAGTGAGAGCAGCGGGTCCAGGGAGACGCAGTCGTCGGGTGCCGACCGGGGCGGTGTCCAAGAGAGCCAGTTCATGGGAGAATCGGGTGCCTTTCCGTTTGCGGTGCGGTGCCACCTGGTATGACAGCAGGCGGGCGAAAATGTTTCACCGATTTCCGCACGGATTCCGTGCCGTTTCGGGTAGATTATCGGCATCATGCCGGATCAAGATCAGTCACAGGATCAGTCACCGGGGTTCCTGGGGGGCGGCCCGAAGTTCAACGCGGTCGGCAAGGACAACCGCAGCGCGAGCGGCCCGGATGAGCCGCTCGTCCCTGCCCGGAACGGCGGGAACGTGCTGCGGCTTTCCGCCGGAGTCCTCGCCGTCCTGCTGCTGGCCGCGCTGCTCTACGCGCTTACCAGCGGCGGCCTGGGCCAGACCGTCGTCCCCATCTCACACGGGGGTCGGACGGCACCGACGGACGTCCCTCAGACGACCACCGACCCCAACCTGAAGTGACGCCCACTGCCACTGTAGCTTCCGTTACGTTTGACGAGGGCGAACGAACGGATATATTAAAATAGTCTGCTAACGGCGTCTCCGCGAGCCTGTGTGCCTCTGGAACGCCCCCCACTCGTCCACCCCGCGCGGCTGTCTGCGCCGACAGCCCGCACCCATAGGCCAGCGATGCCCATGCACGCTGTGCCATCGCGCAGCCGCTCGGAGGCGCGCGAGGAGTATCGCCAGCCATGAGCGCCTATCCGAACCTCGCCAAGCGACACAAGATCGCCTACGTCGGGACCTACCCGCCGAAAGAGTGCGGCATCGCCACGTTCACCCTCGATGTCGTCAACGCCACGGATCTGACCGGGTGGCGCTCCATCGTGCTTGCGGTGGACGACTCCGTGCCGGACGAGCCGCACCCCGACAGCAAGGTCGTCTACACCATCGAGAAGGAGAACCGCGCGGCCTACGTGCAGGCCGCCAAGGTTCTCGAAAAGCACAAAGTTAGCCTGCTCTCCGTCCAGCACGAGTACGGCATCTTCGGCGGCGACCATGGCGAATACATTTTGGACCTCGTCCGGGCCGTGACCGTGCCGGTCGCCGTCACCCTGCACACCGTCCTGCCCAGCCCCTCCGAGCCGCAGCGGCGGATCCTCAAAGAGCTGGAAAAGCACGCCTCGTACTTCGTGGTCATGGCGCACAAGGCCGTCGAGCTGCTCGTTGATGCCTACGGCATCGCGCCCAGCAAGATACGCTTCATCCCCCACGGGGCACCGAATGCGCCGTTTCATGCGGAAAAGGCCGCGAAAGGGAAGCTGGGCTTGCAGGGCCGACGCATCCTCTCGACCTTCGGCCTGATCTCCCCCAACAAGGGCATCGAGGACGCCATCGCCGCCATGCCCGCCGTCGTCAAGCAGGAGCCGAAGGCGACTTATCTGGTGCTCGGCCAGACCCACCCGGTCATCAAGCGCAAGGAAGGCGAGTGGTATCGCGACAGCCTGGTGAAACAGGTGCGTGACCTGGGTCTGACCGACAACGTCCGGTTCATCGACAAGTATCTCACGCTGCAAGAGCTGATCGACTACCTGCTGGCGACCGACGTGTACATCACCCCGTACTACGCCAACCCGCACCAGATCACGTCGGGGACGCTGGCGTATGCGATGGTCACGGGCAAGGTCATCGTCTCGACGCCCTACCTCTATGCCGCCGAGCTGCTGGCGGACGGGCGGGGCTTCCTGTACCCGTTCCGCGACTCGGAAAAGCTGGCAGAGTTGATCGGCACCGTCTTGACCAACCCCGCCCTGTTCGAGGCGACGCGGCACAAGGCCTATGACTACGGCCGGTCGATGACCTGGCAGGCAGTCGGCATCCAATACACGAAGCTCTTCACCGAGATGCTGGACGAGCGGTGGGTCAATCATCGCGCGGCGATGGACGCGATGGCGATCCCCGGCCTGAACGACCTGGTGCGCGAGGGTGAGACCTGGACTCCCACACCCGTCGGCACACCCGCGGGCGGGTCGTGAGGGAGGATAACGGAATGGTGTTAGCCGAAGGAGCTGGCGTCGAGGCCGCGCCGCTGCGGTCCGACTACCTGGACTGCCTCCTGACGGACATCGGCCTGTGGCAGCACGCCGAGGGGTGTACGCCCCACCAGCGTCATGGATACTCGATTGACGACGAGGCGCGCGGCCTGATCGTCGGCCTGGGGTATTGGCAGGCCGGTGTCGAGCCGGACTTCTACGGACGCTTGGCCGCGACCTGTTTTCAGTTCGTGGCGAAGGCCGCCATCGGGGCGGGGGACGCCGCCGGTCGGTTCCATAACTTCTCGGACACGCGGGGCCGGTGGCTCGACTCGGTGGGCAGTGACGACTCGTTCGGACGGACCCTGTGGGGCCTGGGCGTCGCCCACGCCGCCGATGCCCCGTTCGCCCCGCGCGCCGCCGCCGTCCGACTGCTGGAGCGGTCCCTGCCGGCTATCGACACCCTGAACCCCTGGTATCTGCGCGCCCATGCCTTCACGCTGCTGGGCTTGGCCGCCGCGCGGATCGACGACGGGCGCATGGCGCGGATGGCGGATGCCCTGGCGGACGCTTACGTCGGACACGCGGACCCCGGCTGGCGCTGGTTCGAGGAGGGCATGACTTATTGCAACGCCCGTCTCCCACATGCCCTGTTCGTCGCCTCCCGCCTGCTGCCGGGGGGTGAACGCTACGCCGAGGTCGCGACCGCCTCGCTTGACTTCCTGCTGGAAAAGACCCGCAACGCCCAGGGCAGCTTCAGCCCCGTCGGCAACGACCGGCTGACCACGCAGGGCTGGTTTTTGCGTACCGACGCCATGCCTGCCGTGTTCGATCAGCAGCCCGTGGACGCGGGGGCACTCGTGGAGTGCTGCGTCGCTGCCTGGGAGGCGACCCGTGACCCGCGCTTTCGGCAGGCGGCCTGGGACGCCTACGGCTGGTACTTCGGGCGCAACGTCCACGGCCTGTCCGTGTATGACCCCCAGACGGGCGGCGTCTCGGACTCCGTCACGCAGTCCGGCCTGAGCCGCAACCACGGGGCCGAGTCAGTGCTGTCCGTGCATCTGGCACGTCTCGCGCTCGACACGCTGGCGTGAGCACCTCCGGGGATGCGATCCGTAGATGACGAACTCCGGGAAAGCCGAGCAAGCCGCCCTCAACAATGCTTTCTGGTGCGACGCAGTCTGCCGCACCCACGGAAGTCCCGGCGAGTTCCGAGAGGTGGCATGGGTCAACACAGGGCAAGTTCCGCGATTTTACCCCAATGTCGTAACCCTCGCGGGGGTGGGACAAGCCGCAGCACACCGAAAGCACATAGAAGAGATACTCCAGGCGGGCAGTCTGGTCGGGGCGGCTATCAAGGATAGCTTCCAAACACTGGAGCTTAGGGAGTTCGGGTTCAAGGTCTTGTTTGAAGAGCAGTGGGTACATCGGGCGGCGGCGGTGCCCGAACCGGAACCGCCCGTGTCTCAAGTGCGCTGGGAGGCAGTCACCGACGCCGCTGCTCTCGCCGATTGGGAAGCAGTTTGGAGCGGCAGCCCAAACGGGGCAGGCATCTTCTTGCCGGCGCTGCTGGCAGATAAAGATGTCACGGTCATCGCGGCGTATCATGAGGACCGGATCGTGGCCGGTGCCGTGGCGCATCGCGCCGCTGAGGCCGTAGGGCTGTCAAATGTCTTCGTCCCGGCAGAGGTGTCTCGGCAGTTCCGCAGCGGCTGTGTCGTCCGCGCGATGGACGCTTTCCCCGGCTTGCCCCTTGTCGGCTACGAGGCGGGAGCGGAACTGGCTGAGATGCAGGCAATCGGTTTTGAAGCCGTGGGGCCGTTGAGCGTCTGGATACGGGCGGATTGAGTTGAAGGGGATCGAGTCATCAGGCTTTCCCAGAAGCGGCCTCATCTATGTTCTGCCCGCGCCCCTACCCGCACAAGAAAGATATTGGAGAAAGATCCCCCAATGCCGGAAATGCAGAAGCCACAGATCGCCTTCGGGACTGACGGATGGCGCGGCATCATCGCCGACAACTTCACGGGGGCGAACGTCCGGCTCGTCTCGCAGGCCATCGTGAATTACTTCGCCCGCCCGGACGTGCCGGGCGAGCCGACGGTCTTCATCGGCTACGACAACCGCTCGCAGTCCGAGTATTTCGCCGCCGAGGCCGCCCGCGTCGTCGCCGGGGCGGGCATGAAGGCCGTGCTGTCCGCGCAGGCTTGTTCGTCGCCGTCGATCTCCTTTAACGCCCACAAGGCGAACGCCAAGGGCGGCATCATGATCACGGCCTCGCACAACCCGCCGCAGTTCAACGGCGTCAAGATCAAGATGGGATACGGCGGCTCGGCCCGGCCTGCGGACGTGGACGAGGTGGTGAAGGAGATGAACACGCTGCTCGACACCGGCCTATTCTCCATTGACCCGCCCGCCGGGACGGAAGACAAGGTCGAGCGGCGCGACCTGCGGCCCGCCTACTTCGACGGCCTGCGCGGCATGGTGGACCTGGAGAAGATCGCCCGCGCGGGCTTCAAGGTCGTGGCCGACCCGATGCACGGCAGCGGCAGCGGGTACCTGTCGGACATCCTGCGCGGGGCGGGCGTCACCATTGAAGAAATCCGGCGCGACCGCAACCCGGTCTTCGGCGGCATCAACCCAGAGCCAATCGCCCAGAACCTGCTGGCGCTGAAAGAAGCCGTGCTCGCTGCAAACGCTGACGTCGGCGTGGCCGTGGACGGCGACGCCGACCGCGTGGGCGCGATGGACGCCGGCGGCGAGTTCGTGGACAGCCACCGCATCTTCGCCCTCCTCCTGCGACACCTCTACGAAGACAAAGGCCAGCGCGGGTCGGTCGTCAAGACCGTCTCGACGACGACGCTGATCGACAAGCTGTGCACGAAGTACGGCCTGACCCTGCACGTCGTCCCCATCGGCTTCAAGAACATCTGCGAGTGGATGCTCAAAGAGGACGTGCTGATCGGCGGCGAGGAGTCGGGCGGCATCGGCGTCCAGGGCTTCATCCCCGAGCGCGATGGCCCGCTGATGTCGCTGCTGCTGTTGGAGACGATGGCGACGCGCAAGAAGCGCCTCGAAGAGCAGATTGCAGAACTGATGGCTGAGTTCGGCCCGCACGAGTACCAGCGCGTCGATGTCCACCCCGAGCCGTCCAAGATGGCCGCCATCGTCAAGTCGCTGACCGAGGACAACCCCACCGAAGTCGCCGGCCTGCCTGTCCGGGGCATTGACCGCATGGACGGCACCAAGTTCCTGTTCGACGGCGACGCCTGGCTTTTGCTGCGCGCCTCGGGCACGGAGCCGGTCGTGCGCGTCTATGCCGAGTCGTCCTCCAAACAGAAGGTGCAGGAGTTGATCGACGCCGGGCTGGGCCTCGTCGAAGGGGTGTAGGAAGAAAAGCGTCGTCGGCAGCTCCGCGCCCGGCACAGGCCGGAAGAAGGCCCGGCCTTTGCCTGACTCACGCCGCCCGTGCCAGCGCCCGGCACGGGCGATAGGCAGCCAGCAGAGCGCTGACGCAATCAGGGTCCCACTGGATCCCCGCCCCCTCCTCCAAAATCACCAGCGCCCGCGCGCGGTCCATGCCCTTGCGGTAGGGCCGGTCCGTGGTCATCGCCGAGTAGGCGTCCGCCACGGCCATCAGGCGGGCCAGCAGCGGCGTCTCGACCCCGCGCAGGCCGAACGGGTAGCCCTGCCCGTCCCAGCGCTCGTGGTGGTGGCGGACGACGTCCAGCGTCTCCTCGAAGCCGGGGACGGCCCCGACGATCACGGCCCCCATCATGGGGTGCTGCTTGACGGCCTCGAACTCCTCATCGGTGAGCTTGCCGGGCTTGCGGAGGATGCGGTCGGGGACGCCGATCTTGCCGACGTCGTGCAGCAACGCGGCGATCTGCACCGTCCGCCGCGTCTCGGCATCCAGGCCCAGGGCGCGGGCGATCTCCAGGCTGTAGGTCAAGACGTCCTCGGAGTGGCGGCGGGTGTAGCGGTCTTTGTTGTCCACCGCCGTCACCAGGGCGTCCAGCATCGAGAACCCACTGACCGCATGGGAGAGGTCCCGGCAGATCTCGTTAGCGGGGTGGTCCGTGTCGCCGCTTTGCGACAGGCGCAGGTGGGCGATCTCCAGCGCCTCCAGCCGCGTCTCGGCGTCACCGGGGAACAGGGCGATGCCGACCGAGACGGCCAGCGGGATGTCCGTCTCACTCCCCGGCGGGCGGTAGGAGAGCGTCGAAAGGCGCGCAACGAGGGAGTCAGTCAGGAGGCGCACCGTCCAGCTCTCGCGCCCCGGCATCGCCGTGATCACCCGGTTCTCGATTTGGGGCATGAGCAGGGCGAACTCGTCGCCGCCGAAGCGGGCGCAGGTGTCGCCCGGCTCGGCGTGGGCGCTGACCGCCCGCGCGACCTCGCGCAGGACGTCGTCGCCGACCGCGTGGCCGTAGGCGTCGTTGAAGAACCTGAAGTTGTCCAGGTCCAGCACGGCCACGGCCAGCGCCTTGCCCCCGTGGTCCGCCCGCTCGGCCTCCAGACTCAGGCTCTTGTGGAAGGCGCGGTGGTTGGGCAGGCCGGTCAGCGGGTCGGCCGTCGCCAGCGCCTCCAGCCGCTGGTTCAGGGCGCGGTTCTCCAGGATCGCCAGGACCTGCCGGGCCAGGATCAGCCCGACCAGGGCCAGCGCGCCCAGGAAGACCCCGTGCCGCAGCACGGCCTGGCCCGGTGCCTGCTCGGTGTAGGCCACGAGCGCGGCCACGGGCGGGAGCAGGGCATAGGGCAGGAACGACTTCCAAAGAAGCGGGGCAGTTTCCACCTCGGTGGGGAGCGCGGCGGGCATGTACCGGGATGCCGAGGCGGCCACGCCGACCGGCATGAATCCCAGCGACCAGCCGATGTCGAGAAGCGAAGCGGCGGGGAAAGAGCCGCGCAGTCTCAGGTAGGCCCAGGCGGTGTCGTCCGCCACGACGACCAGCAGGCCCGCCGTGAGCAGGCCGTAGACGCCGCGCATTCCCGGAGGCCGCCCACCCAGCAGGAACAGACAGGCCACCAGCGGCACGTCCATCAGGGGATAGCACACGCTGATGATCCGCCACTCCAGGTTGTGGTGCGCGCCCAGGAAGATCGGGCCGGCGACGAAGAACCAGCTAAAAGTCAGGGCCGCCGTCAGCACCATCAGCGCGTCCAGCGAAGTGCGCAGGTGCGAGGCGACCGGCAGCGGACGGCGCGGCAGACACCAGATGCCCAGCAGCAGCAGCGGGTAGGTCGCCAGCGCCAGCAGGTCGTCGGCTAGTTTCGGGATAGGCGGCGGGTGGCCCAGGAAATCCGGGCAAATGATGTAGAACTGCGTGAGCGCGTAGCAGGCAAGGCCCAGGCCGCAGAACAGCGGCACCCGCCAGGAGGGCATCGCCAGACCGCGCCGGGGGCCGGCGAAGCACAGCAGCGCCGCGATGACGGCACCGGCCGTTTCCAGGAAGTCATCGCCGAGATGGACGACGCGCGGCGAGATGGGGTGCAGCAGGAGCCAGGCCGCATAAACCGCGTGGAAGAGAGTCGTCGTCAGGACGCCGGCACGGAGCCAGGCTTGGGTCGGGGAGGGGGACGTTCTCAAGGTCTTTCGTTCTCGCCAAAAGTTTTGCCCCGACGCCTAAAGGGCTTCCTGCGGGCGATGGGCGGCGGTACCCTCTTGTTATCGGTAAAATCACTGTCGCTGTGCAGGGCGGGGGCGGCGGGTATACTCTCCACATGGCTTCCCACGTGAACTCCGCCCGCCTGTACGCCCAGGCCCAGCGCGTCATCCCCGGCGGCGTCAACTCCCCCGTGCGCGCCTTCAAAGGCGTCGGCGGCGACCCCCTGTTCATGGAGCGCGGCGAGGGGCCGCACATCTTCGACGTGGACGGCAACCGCTACATCGACCACGTCTGCTCCTGGGGTCCGCTGATCTTCGGCCACGCGCCCGCGCGGGTGGTCCGGGCCGTGACCGAGGCCGCCGCGCGCGGGACATCGTTCGGGGCCAGCACCGAGGCCGAGGTGCGATTGGCCGAGATGATCGTGGCCGCCGTGCCGTCGGTCGAAAAAGTCCGCCTGGTCAGCTCGGGCACCGAGGCCGTGATGAGCGCCGTGCGGGTCGCGCGCGGATTCACCGGGCGCGACAAGATCATCAAGTTCGAGGGCAACTACCACGGCCATTCGGACGGGTTTTTGGCAAAGGCCGGCTCGGGCCTGACGACATTAGGTTTGCCCGACTCGGCGGGCGTCCCCGTGAACCTGACGCGCGACACACTGACGCTGCCCTACAACGACGCTGCCATGTTCCGCGACGCGATGCGCGCCCACCCCGGCGAGGTCGCCGTGGTCATGCTCGAACCCGTGGCCGGCAACATGGGGGTGGTGACACCCCGCGCGGACTTCCTCCACGCCCTGCGCGAGCTGACATCTGCCGACGGCGCGCTGCTGCTCTTCGACGAGGTCATCACGGGCTTCCGGCTGTCTTACGGCGGCGCGCAGGGGCTGTTCGGGGTGACGCCGGACTTGACCGCCCTGGGCAAGATCATCGGCGGCGGCTTGCCGCTGGCCGCCTACGGGGGCCGGGCCGACGTCATGGACACGGTCGCGCCGGTCGGGCCGGTCTACCAGGCCGGGACTCTGTCGGGCAACCCGCTGGCCGTGGCGGCGGGCCTGGCCCAGCTTTCCATGCTGTCCGAGCAAAAGGACACGCTCTACACCGACCTGCATCACAAAATGCACCGGCTCGCCCACACGGCCAAAGAGACGGCCCGGACGCTCGGCCTGCCCCTGCGGGTCAACCGCTTAGGTTCGATGATGACGCTGTTCTTCACCGACGCCAAGGTGATCGACTTCGCCTCGGCCAAGACCGCCGACACGGCCCGCTACGGCGCGTTCTTCCGCGCGCTGCTGGAGCGCGGCGTGTACGCCGCCCCGTCACAGTTCGAGGCCCTGTTCCTGAGCGCCGCCCACACCGACGCCGTGCTGGAAGAAACGACTCAGGCCGTCGTCGAGGCGCTGCATGTCGTGGCTTGACCTGGCCTATGCCGAAGAAGCCGAGGACATCGACGACCCGGCCCAGCCCTTCCCCGAGATGGCCCGCTCGATGCGCGACGTCGCCCTCACCAACAGGCTGTTCGGTGGCACGGCCACGGTCCTGGGCCACGCCGCGCGCCTGCTGCGCCGCGTCCCGCCGGGTACGAGTGTCCGAGTCCTGGACATCGCCACGGGGAGCGCGGACATCCCCGCCGCCCTGCTCGCCTGGGGCCGGCGTCGGGGGCTGGATATGACGGTCGTTGCCGTGGACAACCACCCCGCCATGCTGCGCTTGGCCCACGAAGCCGCGCCGGGCGTCCACCTCGCCCAGGCCGACGCCCTCGCCCTGCCCTTCGCCCCCCGGTCGTTCGACCTCGCCCTCTGCGCGCTGGCCTTCCACCACTTCGGCTTCGCGGCCTCGGCCCGTGTTTTGGCCGCAATGGACGCGCTGACGACGCGCGGGTTCGTGGTCAGCGACCTGCGGCGCGATCTGCCGACTCTCTGGGGCGTCCAGGCGTCGGTCGCCGCCCTGCGCGTCCACCCCTTCACCCGCCACGACGCGCCCGCCAGCGTCCGCCGCGCCTGGACTCCGCCCGAGTACCGCAAGATGGTCGGTCTCGCGGGCGTCTCCCAGGTCCGCGTGTTCACGCCCTGGTACTTCCGGGTGGCTTTGGTGCAGGACAAAAACGGGTAAACTCAAGCCAGTAAGTCGCTTTAGATCGGCCCCTCCTTTGTCCTCTCTTTTTTCATCCGACGTCGTAGTCATCGGCTCCGGCCCGGCGGGTTCGGCCACGGCCCTGTTCCTGGCACGCGCCGGGTTTGACGTCGCCCTGCTCGACCGTTCCTCTTTCCCGCGCACCAAGGCCTGCGGCGAGTACCTTACACCCGGCGCGGTCCGTCTGCTGCGCGACGAGATCGGCGTCCTCCCTGAACTCCTACACCAGGGAGCCGCCCGGCTGACGCGCGAAACCGTTGTACCGCACTGGGCGGCTCCGTTCGGCGGCGCGACCGCCGCCCTGGCTTGTCCCCGGACCGTGACAGACGCCGTCCTGCGTGAAGCGGCGCAGGCAGCGGGCGCGCGTGTCTTCGACAGCATCAGCGTCCGCGAGATTTTGCGAGACAACATAGGCGTTCGAGGCGTCTCCGGCACAGACCGTGATGGCATGATAGTCGAGTTCCGGGCGCGCGTCACGGTCGGCGCGGACGGTACGAGATCGCTTCTTGCGCGGACACTGGGCGCAGTCAAGCCCATTCCCCGCTTGCAGCGCATCGCGCTCGTCGCGCATTACGCCGCGGCAGACGGGGACGATACGGACTCGGTGAATATGCACCTGCCGCGCGACGGCTCCGACGCCTGCTGCGGCGTCGGCCCGCCCTGCGGGCCGGATGGCACGCGCAACGTCAACATCGTGGTCCCACTCTCGGAATCACCGCATATGGCCGGACGCCGCCAGGCCTACTTCGAGTCGCGCCTCCGCGCGGCCTTCCCCCAGGTCTGGGAGGGCGTTCGGGACACCCCTCAATCCGGTCCGCTGCTTTCGGTCGGCTGCTTCGGGCACCACACGACGCGGGCCACGGACGACGGCGCGGTCCTGGTGGGCGATGCCGCCACGTTCATCCACCCCTTCACCGGCGAGGGCGTCTTTTTCGCCCTGCGCGGCGCACAGATGGCCGCGGGCACCATCGGGCGAGCGTTAGAAGCCGAAGATGTGAGCCGCCACGGGCTGCGCGGGTACGACGCCGCCCGACGCGCCGAGCTGCTGCCGCGCTACCGACTCTGTGACCTGGTGCAGCGCGTGGTCCATTCCCCCACCCTGCTCACCTGGGCATCTGCCCGGCTGCGCCGGTCGGAGCCGCTGACCGACCTGCTGCTGCGCGCCGTGGGCGACCTGGCCCGGCCAGCCGACCTGTTCTCATTGAACACATTGCGGCTGGCACTGTGACCCACCCGGCGTGGGGCACCCGGCACTGGAAGTGCCAGGCTACCCGGAGGAAGTGCCTCCGGCACTAAAGATCATAGGTCAAGAGCAGCCTTCGCCCGCGCCTCTTCAGCCCCGGAGGGGCTTTCTATGGGTAGTCCGGCACTTCCAGTGCCGGGTGCAATAATGCTTTATGCACACCGAAAACACTGTTTATATGCGCGGGCCGAAGGCGCGGATATTTCAACTCGCCGCCGACATTCAGGACTGGCCCGACCTGCTGCCGCACTACCGCGAGGTCATCGTCTTCGAGCGCACCGATGACGGCAGCCGCAAGCTCGTTGAGATGACCGCCGTGCGCCAAGGATTCCCCCTGCCGGGCCTGCGTTTCCCCGTCCGCTGGCGCAGCGTCCAAATCTGCGAGCCGGAAACGGGGCGGATATTCTTCAAGCACACGGCGGGCGTGGCTCTGGGGATGTGGGTCGTTTGGACCCTGGAAGACGACATCTGGGGGCGGGGCGTAGAGGTGACGATCAGCCACGACCTGACTTACCCGTTCCCCGTGCTAAACGGCTGGTTTGCGCGGGACGTGGTCGGGGAACAGTTCGTCCACGCCATCGCGGGCCGGACGCTGGCGACGATCAAAGCTGTGGTGGAGAATGAGTGACATGCCGGGTGACTTCTGGCCTAGATATGAGGCGGTTGCCGCCCGCCTCCTGCCGCCGCTCGGTCCGGGGGACGGCTTCTCGGAAGAAGAGGTAAGCGCGGCAGAAGTTCGGCTGAACCTGCGCCTGCCTCGCATTCTGCGGGAGTTCTACCTGAAGGCAGGCAACCGGAAGGACATCAATCGCGCGCACAACCGCCTCCTCGCACCCGACGGACTTGTGGAGCAGGACGGCGTCCTGGTGTTCTACGAGGAGAATCAGGCCGTAGTGCTTTGGGGGATCGAGGCCAGCGTTCTCGGCTTGGACGATCCGCGGGTGGTCTCCGCAGACAACGGAGGCCAATTGCTGTGGCAGGAGGATTGGGAGCATCTGTCGGCGTTTCTCACTGATATGCTGCTCTGGCAGGCCGTCAACGGTCAGACGCTCTACGGCGGCATCGGCCGAGCCTCCTCGGAAGCCGTTGCCCGCGCCGGGAGCGAATGGCAGCAGATCGGCCTAGGGCCTTCTGCGGGAGGCAAGGCGCTCCTCCGCGACGGACAATTGTTGTATGTGGTCAGCCGCGATCCGACAGACGCGGCACCGGAAGTATTCGGTGGCGGGAGGACTACGGCGGATTTAGTGGCCTTGACGCAAACCTTCAGCGTGGCGTGGGATTACTCGGCGCTTGACGACAAGGAGACAGAGCAGGAAGAGGCGGACGGAGATGAATGATCAAAAGCGCGTGGTCGTGACGGGGATGGGCATCATCACGCCCATCGGCATCGGCGTGGACGGCCTGCGGGCGGGCCTGCGGGCGGGCCGCTCCGCCGTGGACGCCATCACGGGCTTCGACACGTCGCCGTTCGTCACGCACATCGCCGCCCAGGTGAAAGACTTCGACCCCGCGCCCTACTTGGACGGCAAGAAGCTCAAGCGGCTGGACAAGTTCTCGCAGTTCGCCGTCGCCGCCTCCAAAATGGCCCTCGCCGACGCCGCCCTGGACCTGCGGACGGAAGACCGGGACCGCATCGGCGTCTGCCTGGGCACGGCCCTGGGCGGCGTCGGGTTCGCCGAGACGCAGTACCCGGAGTTCCTGGCCCACGGCCCGCGCGGCGTCAACCCCATGCTGGCCCTGAGCGTCTTCAGCGGGGCCGGCTCGTGCAACGTCGCGATTGAGATTGGCGCGACCGGCCCGGCGACGGCGAACGGCGACTCGTGCGCCTCGTCTCCCCTTGCCTTAGGGCGGGCCGTAGACTTTATTCGCGACGGGACCGCAGACATCATGCTGGCCGGCGGGTCCGAAGCGCCCCTGTCGCCGCTCTGCTTCGGCGCGTTCGCCATCATCCGGGCGATGAGCCAGCGCAACGACGACCCCCAGACCGCCTCGCGCCCGTTCGATGTCGACCGGGACGGCTTCGTCATGGCCGAGGGCGCGGCCATGCTGGTCCTGGAAAGTTTGGAGCGCGCCCAGGCCCGCGGCGCGCGCATCTACGGCGAGATCGTGTCCCATGCCGCCACCAACGATTCGTTCCACATGACCCAGCCCCGGCCCGACGGCGTCCAAGCCGCCCGCTGCATGGCCCTCGCCCTGACGCGCGCGCACATCGCCCCGCACGAGCTGGGCTACGTCAACGCCCACGCCTCGGCCACGCCCCTGAACGATGCCGCCGAGACACTAGCCTTGAAGCAGGCTTTGGGCGACAGCGCCGCCACGGTCCCCGTCAGCGGCACCAAGGGCTACCACGGCCACGCCCTGGGCGCGACCGGCGCGTGGGAGGCGGCCATCACCCTGCTCGCCCTGCATGACGGCTGGCTGCCGCCGTGCGTGAACCTCTTCGACCCCGATCCCGCCTGCGACCTACCCCTGATCCGCGAACCTGGAGGCCGCGACGCCCACATCGACTACGCCCTATCCAACTCGTTCGGCTTCGGCGGCATCAACGCCTGCCTCGTCTTCGGGCGGGTTCCCTAAATCTTCCACGCCCCGTTTTCGTGGATGATCTGCCCGTCGGCGCAGATCGCCCCGCCGCCCGCTGGGGGCCGCATGTCGCAGACCATGTCCCAGTGGACCGATGAGACGTTCGTGCCGCCGGTTTCGGGGTAGGCGTTGCCCAAGGCCAGGTGGAACGTGCCGCCGATCTTCTCGTCGTAGAGCGTGTTGCGCGTAAACCGCTGGACGCCGTAGTTGTTGCCCACGGCCACTTCCCCCAGAACCCGTGCACCGGGGTCGCTATCCAGCATCGTCTCCAGAAACTCCAGGCCCCGCGCCGCCTCGGCTTTGACCACGCGGCCACCCGCGAACGTCAGTCGCACGTCATCGACTTCGTGTCCCAGGTGGGCGGTCGGGAACGTGTAGCGGACCGTGCCCTCGACACTGTCTTCGACCGGCCCGGTGAAGACCTCGCCGCTGGGGAAGTTCTTGTGGCCGTCCGAGTTGACCCAGACGCGCCCGCCGACGCGCATCGTCAGGTCCGTATCTTTGGCGACGAATCTCAGCGTCTCCACCCCATTGAGATAATCCACGTACCGCTGCTGTTCCCGCGAGAATGCTTTCCAAGCCGCTGCCGGGTCGTCTTTGTCTAGGAGCATGGCGCGCAGCAAGAAGTCTTCATAATCGGCCAGTGACATCTTCGCGTTCTGGGCAGCGGCCTGCGTCGGATACAGCGTCACGTTCCACTTGGCCGCCCCCGCCGAGGCCCGCGTGAACAGGGACTTGCGGGTCGTGCTGCTGGCTCGCTGCACCCGCGCCTGCCTGTCCGGCGCGACGCCGGCGAGGGCGGACGTGTTGGCGGGCGCGACGATGGCGCACAGGGCATCGATGGTATCGTACTCGAACTTGGAAACCGGCGAAACCCAATCAAGCTGCTGGTCCGAGGCAGTCGTCAAGAATATCTCCGCCGCCCCGTCCATCAGCACCTGCACATGCGGGTGCGCCCCGGCCCCAAGGGCGGCCCGGTAGACCTCTTTCGCGAGTGGGATGGCGGCCTCATCGACCCGGATTAGCACTTGCTCATCCGGCTGAAGCGAGAGGCTGTAGTTGACGAGCGTTTCCGCCCACTTCGTCAGTCGGGGATCAGTCATAGGTTCAGCATACCAAAAAGGAAGGGCGGGGAAACCCCGCCCCTACGATTGCTGTTTCTTTATCTCGGAGAGGATGTCGCTTAACGTTTTCGTCATCTCGTCCAAACGGCTTTCCATCCGCAAGAGCCTTTGCCGCTCCTGACGCTGCGCGACGAGGGCCGCACGGTTCAGTTGTAGGCGCTCCACGTAAACCTGTCCCAACATTGTGAGGGCGCGGAGCGTGCCGTTCTTCTCCTCAGAAACGTGCTGGGCAAGGTCATCCGTGAGCGGGTGCAGCAGGCGGGTATCGCTGTTCTCCGTCCAGTAGTCGCCCTTGAATTCATTGCAGGCGTGGCAGGCATAAACCAGATTGGCGGCATCGTCTGTGCCGACCTCCGACTGAGGGCGAAAGTGGTCAAAGGTCAACTCCGCCCCGACCTGAGTTTCCGAGACGCCGCAGTATCCACAGCGAAACGCATAGACAGCCCACACAATGCGCTTCGTCTGCGCCCGTATCACAAAGAGGCCGCGACCGCAGACGTGCGCTCGGCAAGTTCGGTCAAGAGCCTACGCAGGCTATCTCGTCGTGCCAAATCCGTATCTGCCTTCTGCTCCGTCTCCTCATGCCTAGCCTCCAAGCGTTCCAAGACCGCAGAATACTTGGCAATCAATTCTTCCAGTTCGGCGGCCTGCGCTTCCAAAGCCAAGCGTTTCTGACGCATTTGTTCTGTGGACTGGGCTAGCCGTGCATCGAATTCTTCACGAGTTATCGTTGTTAGCGACATAGCATCTTATTCCATGTAATCTGCAAACACGTCGTCAATCGGTACGGCCAGAAGTTCGTCAACGTCAATGCCAGCGAGCAAATCGCGCCCGCATCCGAATTGACGCGGCAGACGCACACCGGCAAGGTCTTCATCTGTAAAGCTAATGCGCTCAATCTGCGGCAGGAGGCGCTTCAAGTGGTCAAAACCCGTTTCCGTCCTAATAACAGTGTAGCAAGCGGCGGCGGAAAAGTCAAGACGCGGAGCGATTTGCAGAAGGTTTGTTGAGGCCAGACACAAAAAAGCCCCGGCCGAAATGGCCGGGGCTTGATTTGACTTGCTACGCCTTGAACTGGCTCTTGAAGGCGGCGATGCCGCGCTTCAAGGCGTCCACGGTTTCCTCGCTCAACGCCTTATCGCGGGCGATGGTTTCGGGCACTTCCGGGTACTTATCGGCCAGGAACGCGATGAACTCGGCCTCGAAGCGGTTTGTCAGTCGCGGGTCTGTCATACTTAGGGCCACGTTTCCCCGACGCTACGCGCCATGCTCTCGCAGAAATTGTCATTGAGCCAGGCACCGGCTCCGCGCAGGTTATGTAGATAAGGCACGAGGGCGGGAATCTCAGCGTCGTCTTTGGCCCGGAGTAAAATGCCGACGGTTCCCAGTGTCGGTATGCCCAAAGAGGCGGCCGCTTTTCGCCCCCGCGTCTCATCCATCACTGCAATGACGGCCGTTCTGTAGTTCGCTCGGTCCAAAGCAGCAGACAGAACAGCGGCTTCTCCAGCATCAAGGCCAAAGGTATCCACTGCGGGCTTCGGTGCAGGCTGGTAGATGATTGGGTTCTCACCCTTGATGATTGCTGCAAGCGCTTGACGGCCCAGGTCCTCCGGCGGCGCTCGGTTGATCTCATCAGCCACCTCTTGTGGGATGGTAAGGCGACCCCCAATTTCTGCCAGCAGGTGCGCGAGGCCGATCTTGCCCAGCAGGATGATGGGAGAGGAGTCAACAACCCAAATCTCGGAATAGAATCTCACTTGCGCCGCGCTTCCGCGATGCCTTCCTCGGCGCTGTACTGAAAGACGGAGACGCCATAGCGCCCGAGCGAGGAAAGAAATTCGGACAAGGAGAGTCCCGCGAGGTCTGCCGCTTGCTTCTGTGTCACCATTTCGGCATCATAGAGGGCGACAGCGGCTTTAAGGCGCTTCTCGCGTTGCCCAGCATCCTGAGTCTCAGGAGGAGCATTGAGTGTCAGTGTCAATGTTTTTCATCCTTTCTTCAGCCACACCCGCAGGACTGCTTGCCGGAATCAGTTCGTTTTCATAGTGTACCGCAAAAATAGATGATGGGGCTACCACGAATGAAAAGGGCGAACACGTAGGAGTGTTCGCCCTGACAGAACCCAATGTTTAGGCTTTAAACTGCCCCTTGAAGGCGGCGATGGCCTTCTTTAAAGCCTCAATCGTCCCCTCTTCCAGCGTCTTGTCTCGCGCGATGGTTTCGGGCACCTCGGGGTACTTGTCGGCCAAAAACGCGATGAACTCGGACTCGAAGCGGCGGACGGCTTCGACGGGGACATCATCCAAAGCGCCCGTGTTGGCGGCATAGATGATCGGCACCTGCTTTTCCAGCGGCAGGGGCTGGTACTGCGGCTGCTTCAAGACTTCGACGAGGCGCAGGCCGCGCGAGAGCTGGGCCTGCGTGGCCTTGTCCAGGTCGGAGGCGAACTGCGAGAAGGCCTGCACCTCGCGGAACTGGGCGAGCTGCAATTTGAGCTGGCCGCCCACGTTCTTGTTCTTCATCGCCTTCGTCTGGGCGTTGCCGCCGACGCGGGAAACCGAGTTGCCGACGTTAATGGCGGGCCGGACGCCAGAGTTGAACAGGTCAGACTCCAGGAAGATCTGGCCGTCGGTGATCGAGATGACGTTGGTCGGGATATAGGCCGAGATGTCTCCGGCCTGCGTCTCGATGATCGGCAGGGCCGTCAGCGACCCGCCGCCCAGTTCTTTGGACAGCTTGGCGGACCGCTCCAAGAGCCGGGAGTGGAGGTAAAAGACGTCGCCGGGGTACGCCTCGCGGCCCGGCGGGCGGCGCAGCAGCAGCGACACCTGGCGGTAGGCGACGGCCTGCTTGGACAGATCATCGTAGACGATCAGGGCGTGCTTGCCGTTGTCGCGGAACCACTCGCCGATGCACGCGCCCGTGTAGGGCGAGATGTATTGCTGCGAGGCCGGGTCGTCCGCCGTCGCGGCGACAACCGTGGTGTACTCCATCGCCCCGGCCAGCTCCAATTGCCGCACGACGTTTGCGACCGTGCTGGACTTTTGGCCGATGGCGACGTAGATGCAGTAGACGTCGGTGTCGCGCTGGTTGATGATGGCGTCCAGGGCTACGGCTGTCTTGCCCGTGCCCCGGTCGCCGATGATCAGCTCGCGCTGGCCGCGCCCGATGGGGATCATCGAGTCCACGGCCTTGACGCCGGTTTGCAATGGCTCTTTGACCGGCTGGCGCTCGACGACGCCCGGCGCGCGGGTTTCCAGCAGACGGAACTCGGTGGCATTGAGCGGCCCCTTGTTGTCCAGCGGCTGGCCCAGGGCGTTGACGATGCGGCCCACGAGGGCCTCGCCGACGGGGATCTGGATGATCTTGCCCGTCCGCTTGACCGTGTCGCCCTCTTTGATGCCCGTCTCGCTGCCCAGAAGCACCGCGCCGACGTTGTCCTCTTCGAGGTTCAACGCCATGCCCTCGACGCCGCCGGGGAACTCCAAAAGCTCGCCGACCATGCAGTCCTGGAGGCCATAAATACGCGCGATGCCGTCACCGACCTGCAAAATAGTCCCGACGCCGACTTCTTCGGTCTCGGACTTGTAAGCGTCCAGCTCGCGTTCGAGGATGGACGTGATTTCTTCCGGCTTGATTGCCAATTAAACCCCTCCCAGGGCGTTCGAGCCGAGCAACTGCCGCTCCAAACGCTCCAACTTGCCGCGCACACTGCCGTCGATGATCTGATCGCCGATGCGGACGACCACGCCGCCGAGCATCTGCGGGTCAACGTGCGATGTCAGGTTGATCGTCTTGCCCGTCATCACCTCTAAACTCCGCGTCAGCCGCGCCTCCTGGTCCGGGGACAGTGGGACGGCGGTGGACGCCTCGGCCTCGACCGTATTATTATGCTCGGCCAGCAGCGCCCGGAAGTCGCGGACGCACTCGTCGATCAAATCTTCGCGCCGCTTGCGGATCAGCAGGCGCAGGAAACCCAGCGTCGAGGCCGTCACCCGGTCCCCGAACGCTTCCGAGACGACGCCATTCTTGCGCTCGTCCGAGACCAAGGGCTGCATCAGCACGGCCCGTAAGTACGGCACCTCGGCGACGAAGCGGCTTACCAGTGTCAGGTCGGCGGCGACCGCGTCTAGGATGCCGTCCCGCTTGGCGACGGCGAACAGGGCGGCGGCGTAGCGCCGGGCGACGCGCGCGTCTTTCAATACGCCGCCGCACCCTTCTGCTGGTCGGCACTGCCCGACCCGTTGGCGCTCTGCGCGACCCCAGCCGTCTTCGGGCCTGTGCCGACGCTGCCGATGAAGTCGTCCACCATCTTAGCCTGCCGGGCGTCGGTGAGGCTCTCGCCCACCACCTTGCCCGCCGCCGTCATGGCGAGCGAAACGATCTGCTGGCGCATTTCGAGAAACGCCGCCTGCCGCTCGCGCTCGTTCTCGCTGCGCCCCTGGACGACGATGGACTCGGCCTGTCGCTCGGCATCGGCGACCAGGTTGTCGCGCAGCGCCTGCGCCTCCTTGACGGCGGCCTGAATCTTCTCGCGCGCGTCGGCCTCGATGCCGGCCAGCCGCTGCTCGTACTGTTTGCGCGTACTCTCCATCGCCCTGCGGTCCTCATCGAGCTGGTCATAAACCTGCTTGATGTTCTGCTGGCGCTCGTCCAGGATGCCGAAGACGCGCTTAAAGACGAACCGATTCAGCAGGAACAGTAGGATGACGAAGCCGATAAACTGGGTCAGGATCAGATGCCAGTCAATGCCGAGTGCTTCAAGAATCTGGTGCATGGGTGGTTACTTTGGCGATCACTTCGCGAGAAGCTGCGTCAACTGGGCGTCGGTCGGGAACTTCGAGAACAGGATAAAGAAGATGACGAACGCATAGATCGCCAGCGCCTCGATGATCCCGAGACAGATGAACATGGTCGTCTGGATGCGCCCCTGCGCCTCCGGCTGGCGGGCGATGCCCTGCAAGGCGGCGAACGAGGCCAAACCCTGACCGATACCCGCGCCGACGGCGGCGAGGGGTAGCGCGAGGCCTGCGCCGAGCGCGAGGAGTCCGAAGTAGATGGCGGCCATTGTGTGATGTCTCCTTGAAAGGTGTAGTGCGATAGGTCTCTAAATGCTGGGAACGTAAGCGCCCTCGTCATCCGTCTTGGTCGCCGACGGATGCCCGTGGTCATCATCAGGGCCATGCTCGCCGTGGCTCTGGGTCGCGATGCCAATGTAGGCGGACGACAGCAAGGTGAAGATGAACGCTTGTAAGATGCCCGTGAACAGCATCAGCCCGTAGACGATAATCTGGGCGGGGATGTGGGCCTTGTTCACGACGCTTGTGACGACATATGAAATGTAGTCCTCGCCGTAAATGTTGCCGTAAAGCCGCATAGCAAGCGAGAGCGGCTGGGCGAACAGCGACACGACCTCGATGAGCAGGAACAGAGGCACGACCAGCCGGAAGACGAGCGGCAGGGCTTCGGGGCCGGTCAAGTGCAGCAAGTAACCGCCTAAGCCCTTCGTCTTGATGGACCAGTAGTTCACGTACAGGAAAACAAAGAAGGCCAGCCCGAGGTTGGTACTGAGGTTAGCGGTCGGCGCACGTAGGGGCGTCACAGACAGCAGGTTACAAACAATGATATAGAAGAAAAGAGTCATCACGACCGGTAGGTGGCGTTCGCCGCCCGGCCCCAGCAGGCTCAGGTAGAGGGTACGGAGGCCGTCTATCGCGAACTCAAAGAAATTTTGCAACTTGCCCGGCACCATCTTCATCCGCCGCGTGGCGAGGATGCCGGGGATCAGAACACACAGGGCGGCGACGATGCCCCAGATGATGCAGGCTTCGAGCGACGGTTTTTCCAGCGGTTTGGTAGGCATGGCTTTGGCAGGGCGTCAGCGGCGACTGTGCATGGCACGGGCGGCGGCGGAAACGATGGACAACTGCGTCAGGGCAAAGGCACCAAGGAACGCAAGAAAGAAGGGAATCAGATGGCTTTTCGCGACATGGTAGACACCGATCATCACCACCGCAAGGCCGACATATTTCAGGGCGAGCATCCCCGCCAGCCGCCACAGCGAGGCGCGGCGGACATCGGCTTGCGGCTTCGGCCCGAGATGGCCCGCCTCTTTGCGGTCCGTCTCGGCCTGTAAGAACTCATCCACCAGGACGCGGCTGATGAGATGCAGCGACCAGAAGAGGGCAACACCGATCAGTGCGCCCGCCACCACCCCCAGCGCCCACCAGTTCTGGCGGATCACCAGCAGGACGCCCACGATTAGCCCGTTCGCCGCCAGCGCGCCGGGCAGCAGGCGCGGAAACGCGGGAAGGGCGGTGGCTTTGTCCGCCGATGCGGTCTCGGGGCGGCTTCGCGCTGCAACGGGGATCATGGCCTACTTCTTTATCGACTACTTCTTGCGAGTGGACTGTGTTAACAACCGAATCATATTGAAAAAACCGCCGCCGACGCTGACCAGCAGACCAGCGATTGTAAACCAGGGTACACCGGAGCGATTGAAGCGATGGTCCAGCCACTGACCCAAGGCGACGAAGAGAATTAGTGTGACCGCGAGCGTTACGGCTGCGGTAATTGCCAGACCGTAGCCCTGAACGCCTTGGCTTAACTGTGTCCGGGCGTCCGAGTCGCGGCGCGGGCCGGGCCGGGCCGTCGGGATAGGCGTCGCGCGCCCCAGCGTCGGTCGGCTGAAGGAGACGTCGGGTGGGAGGGGGAGCGGGTCGTGCGGGGGCACCGCGATTGGCGGCGGCTCTTCGTCCTCATCGGTCCGTTTCGGCGTGTCGTCCTCGGCCATCGCAGCCCCCTTCAGCGCGGGCAACTTCCCCGGATACAACGTACCACGACGGGGTTTTCCGGGGATGAGTATAACACAAAGGCCCGCGCCAAGTCAACGCCTTTTTGGCCGCATCGCACCCTTTTTCACAAACAGGCATTTATGGACCGCCGCGCCGGAACTTTTCGCCGCTTCTGACGCTCCTATAAGGCAACAGAGCGGCGCGGATGCCGCGGACCCAGGGAGCAAGATCAGTGAACGAGCCAGGGCAGAAGCCCATCTTTTTTGACGAGACAAACCGGCGCTGGAGCCTCATCTCGTATTTCTTCGTGGCGGCGGGGCTGATCGGGCTGGCGGCGGGGCTGGTCTTTGCCGTCCAGATCGTCCTCAGCCCGCAGCTCCCCGAAATCTCGCTGGCGGCCTCGCGGCTGGGCCTGGCCCCCACCCTGCCCGCCCGCCGGTCGGTCGAGACGCGCCACGCTGTCCCGCCCGTCACGCGCGCCCGCCTGCACTTCGTCCTCAGCCGCAACCAGCCCGTCCAGGACGCCAAGCGCAAGCTGGACCAGGCTATTCGGGACGAGGGTCGGGCGAGGCCGGTTCCTGCCGCCGCCGTGTCACCCGGCCACGTCGCCGGGCAAGTCCGGGCGGCGTTCTTTGAGGGCAACGACAAGCCCGCCGTGGACTCGCTGACCCAGCACATCGGGCAGATGACGCACCTCCTGCCGGTCTGGCTGCTGCTGACGCCGGGCGGCAGGGGCATCCAAAGCATCGCCCAGTTCTCGGACAAGTCCGCCGCTGCGGCGGCCACGCGCGACGACACCAATGACGACATCGCGCTGGCCCAGGCCCGCGCCCACGGCGTCGCCATCCTGCCGCTGATCCAGAACTACGACGGCTCGCCCGGCGTCGAGAAGTTCCGCAACGACTGGCTGCATGCGCTGCTTTCGAGTCCGGCCAACCGGGCCGCCGTCGTCGCGCAGCTCAAGGCCTACGTCGCCGGCAACCACTACCAGGGCATCAACATCGACTTTGAAACCGACCAGGGGGGCGACCGGGCTGGCATGACCGCGTTCATGGCACAGCTCGCCGCCGCCTTCCACCCGCTCGGGCTACTGGTGACGCAGGACGTGCAGACTGACAGCGACGCCTACGACCTGCCGACACTGGCGCGCGTGAACGACTTCGTGGTGCCGATGCTCTACGACCAGCACTCCGACGGCACCCGCGCCGGCCCGATCTCGGGCCTGAACTGGTTCCGGTCGCAGCTCGCCGGGGTGCTGGCACAGGTGCCGGCTAATAAAGTCGTGCTGGGCCTGGGCACCTACGGCTACGACTGGATCGACGGCACGACGCAGGCTCAGGACACGTCCTTCCAGCAGGCCGCACAGATCGCCCAGCAGAACCGCGTCGGCGGCGACGGCATCCTCCACATCGACCCGGTCAGCCTCTCCCCCTACTTCACCTACAGCGACGACTCGGCGGGCGCGGGCAGCAAGGAGGTCGCGCACACGGTCTGGCTCCAGGACGCGACCACCAACTGGAACCAGATGCGAGCCGCGTTGCCCTACCACACCCTGGGCGCGGCGGTCTGGGAGCTGGGCAAGGAAGACCCTAGCCTGTGGCGCTTCTTCGGCAAGGACCAGGCCGCGTCGCTGGCGAGTTTCGACCCGCACCTGCTCTCCCAGGTCAGCTACGGCAAGCAGTTCGGCACCACGTTCATCGGCGAGGGCGACGTCCTGGACGTCGTCGCGGCCCCCACCGAGGGCGAGCGAGCCATCACGGTTAGCCCCAAGACTGGGGACGTCATCGGCGAGCGGTTCACCCGCTACCCCTCGCAATGGGTCATCCGGCGGACCGGCCTGGTGGACCAGGCCAGCGGCGCGAACAAGGCCAAGAAGATCGCGCTGACATTTGACGACGGGCCGGACCCGCGCTGGACGCCGCAGATTTTGGACATCCTGCACCAGTACCACGTCCCGGCCACGTTCTTCGTGGTCGGGCAGAACGCCGAGGCGCATCCCGGCCTCTTGACTCGTGAGTGGAACGAGGGCATGGAGATCGGCAACCACTCCTACACCCACCCCGAGATGGACAACGTCTCGCCCCTGCGGACCAAGCTGGAACTCGACGCCACGCAGCGTGTCATCGAGGCCATGACCGGCCACATGACCACGATCTGGCGTGCGCCCAACCGCGCCGACTCGGAGCCGTCCACGGCGGCCGACTTCGACCCGGTCTACCAGGGCGACAAGCTGGGCTATTTGTTCATCGGGGAGAAGATCGACCCGACCGACTGGAAGCCGGGCATCGGGGCCGACCAGATCGTCAAGAACGTGCTGGACAACGCCAACAACGGCAACTGCGTCCTGCTGCACGACGCCGGCGGAGACACGCGCGCCCAGACGATTCTTGCCCTGCCCCGCATCATCCAGGGGCTGAAAGAGCGCGGCTACACGTTCGTCCCCGTTTCGGCGCTGGTCGGCAAGCCCAAGTCCGTCTTGTTCCCCGCCGTGGCCGGGCGGGCGCGCTGGGGCGTCATGGTGGACCGGGCCGTGTTCGACCTGAGCTACTGGCTCGGGACCGGCTTCACGCTGCTGTTCCTGCTGGCGATAGGCCTGGGCATCACCCGCATGATCTTTATGGGCGTGCTGGCGACGATCCAGGCGCGGCAGGAGCGCGCGCGCGGGTTCACAGCGGACTTCGCCCCGTCCGTCAGCGTGATCATCGCCGCCTACAACGAGGCCAAGGTCGTCAACCGCACCATCGCCACGCTGCTGGATTCGGACTACCCCGCGCTGGATATTTTGGTCGTGGACGACGGCTCCAAAGACGGCACGGCGGGCGTGGTACGCGAGGCCTACGGCGACCACCCGCGCGTCCGGGTCATCTCCAAGCCCAACGGCGGCAAGGCGTCGGCCCTGAACCTGGGTATCAAGGAGTGCCGGGGCGAGATCATCGTCGCGCTGGACGCCGACACGGTCTTCGACCGCGAGACGGTCGCACGGCTGGTCCGGCACTTCGCCGACCCGGCCATCGGCGCGGTTTCGGGAAACGTCAAGGTGGGCAACCGGAACAACCCGCTGACGATCTGGCAGGCGGTCGAGTACATCACGTCGCAGAACTTCGACCGGCGTGCGTTCGACCTGCTGAACTGCATCACCGTCGTACCCGGCGCGGTCGGCGCGTGGCGCAAGGACGCCATGATCCTGGCGGGCCTGTACTCCTCACAAACGCTGGCCGAGGACACGGACCTGACGTTCAAAATCCGCAAGCTGGGTTACCGAATTGTCACCGACAACACGGCCCTGGCCTATACCGAGGCCCCGGACACGCTCCGAGATTTGGCAAAGCAGCGGTTCCGCTGGGCGTTCGGGACATTGCAGTGCCTCTGGAAGCACCGCTCGGCCCTGTTCAACCCGCGCTTCGGCGCGTTCGGCACGGTCGCCATGCCCAGCCTCTGGATCTACCAGATCGGCTTCCAGGCCATCGCGCCGGTCGTGGACCTCACCATCGTCTGGTCGCTGATCTACGGCCGCTTCGTCGCCTCCAGCCCCGATCAGAAGCACGGCACGATCCTGCTGGCCTACTGGGCCGTGTTCTCTGCCGTCGAGCTGCTGGGGGCCTGGGTGGCGTTCCGGCTGGACCGCGAGGACAAAAAGCTCCTGGGCTGGCTGCTCTTGCAGCGCTTCGTCTACCGGCAGCTCATGTACTACGTGATCGTCAAGTCTTTGGTGTTCGCCGCGCGCGGCTCGCTGGTCGGCTGGGGCAAGTTCGAGCGCAAGGGGACGGTCAAGCACCCCGGCGGCCCGACATCCCCGCCGTCCATCTCGACGGGCAGCGGGGCGGAGATGGCGGCGGACTAGGCAAAACGCACAGAG
>JAABUQ010002140.1_pt1 | contig 40037 bp, 31 predicted proteins | sample 5560001 | NCBI WGS metagenome assembly JAABUQ01 (sample SAMN10711888, study PRJNA513371) | rock metagenome | isolation source: Antarctica rocks | place: Antarctica: Victoria Land, Finger Mt nord | collected 2015-12-18
ACTGGAGCAGCGCCTCAGAAAAGCGAGCAAAAATAGGGAAAACACCCACTGCGTTTCGGCGCACTGCTCGGAGGCGCGAACAGTCAGTGGCTTGGGCGGCGGTGCCCAAAGGCGGCAAAGGGAGCAGCAGCAGTGTTCGCCGGGGCGCGGCCAATGTCCTGCAAATAAAACAAGCCGGGGCGGTTCTTTTGGCGCGCGGGGTGTGTCTGGATAGATAACAGGGAACTTGCAGCCCGCGCGCAAGCGTTTAACAAGTATCCCAGTGTGTTTAGGCAGGAGATCGGATTTCGTGACGACGACCGCCGACCCCTTTGTTGTTCCGCGTTCTTTGCCGCGCGCCGCCGTTCTGGACAAAGCCAGACGGGGAGATCGGCATGCCTTCAGCCGCCTGATGGAGCCGTACCGGCGCGAGCTGGTGGCGTATTGCTACCGGCTGACCCGCTCGCTGCCCGAAGCCGAAGACCTGGCGCAGGAAGCGTTTGTGCGGGCCTTTCGCGCCCTGGATTCGTTTGAAGGGCGGGCGACTCCGCGCGCCTGGCTGTATAAAATCGCGCACAATTTGTGCTTGAACCATGTGCAGCGACGTCCGCCGCCGTGGGAGTCGCTGGATGAACTGGACGAGGCGCACCAGCCGCAGTCCGAACGCAGCGTGGAAGCGCAGGGGCAGGAGCATGAAGATGTGCGTCTGGGGTTTGTGGCGCTGATGCAGTCCCTGCCGCCCCGTCAGCGCGCGGCCCTGGTGTTGCGCGATGTGTTAGGCTGGAGTGCAGAAGAGGCCGCCCGCATTCTAGAGACCACGGTGCCCGCTGTCAAAAATGCCCTGGCGCGAGCGCGTCAAACCCTGGCCGGCCACCCGCATGGCGGCGGGCCGGAAGACGTTCTGGAGCGGGCGCGCGATTCGCAGGCGCAGGCTGTGATTGCTGAGTGGGTAGACGCATTTGAAAAGGGCAACACGGTTCGCATGGTGGCTTTGCTGACCGGCGGCGATGCTCCGTCAAAGCCCCCAACGAAAGCCGCCCAAAGCGGGTATATTAGAATCAAAGAAACTGTGGATCGCACGATAAACAAGGGCAGCAAAGCCTCCGGCAGGCGCCGTGGCGCTTCCCCGAATGAGCAGAAACAAAAGGAACGCACGAATGGCGAGTGAGAAAGACCGAGACAACCGGCGCAGCGAGCAGAACCGTCGCGGCGGCGGCGGCAATGACAAAGCAAGGCCCGCTGGGGGCAGCGATACCCGTGCCAGCGCGGTGCTGGACGAAATCCTGAAGAACACCGATCCGATGGACCCTAATCAGCCGTATTTGCAGCTGCTCAAGGACCAGCTGCGCACGGATGAGCAGCAGTTCACCGAGGCGCAGGAGCTGATCCAGAAGTACGATGAAGCGTACACCAAGCTGACCCAGCCCGCCAACCGCATCGCCGTCTTTTTGTCCAAGAACGACGACGGCACGGCCAACATCGCGATGGGCGACAATGACTTTTACACCAACATTGACCCGAATGTGGATGTGGAAACGCTGGCGGCGGGCACGCGCGTCAAGGTCAACGAATCCTACGCGGTGGTGGGAGACATCGGGCCGGCTCCCAACGGGCAGGTGGTCAAAGTCTCGGAAGCCCTAGACGATGGGCGGCTGCGTATCGGCGGCGACCAGCAGGGGCAGAACACGCGCGTGGTGATGCGCGGCGAGGCATTGAAAGACGCCGCCATCAAGACAGGCCAGGAAGTGCGCATGGAGCCGAACTTCCGGGTGGCATTGGAGGCGTTTGCGGCCAAAGAGTCGCAGGACTACTTCCTGGACCAGGTGACGGAAATCCCGTGGGACAAGATCGGCGGCCAGCAGGAAGCCATCAGTGTCATCAAGGACGCCATTGAACTGCCGCTGCTGTACCCCGAATTGTACGAGCGGTTCGGCAAGCGCCCGCTCAAGGGGATTTTGCTGTACGGCCCTCCCGGCTGCGGCAAGACCTTGATCGGCAAAGCGACCGCCTACAATATTACCCAGGAATACAAGGCGCGCACCAAGCGGGATGTCAAAGAGTACTTTATGTACATCAATGGCCCCAAGATTCTGAACATGTGGCTGGGCGAGTCGGAGCGGCAGGTGCGCGAGATTTTCTCCACGGCCCGCGAGAAGGCCAAAGAAGGCTACCTGGTCTTTATCTTTATTGACGAAGCCGAGAGCATCCTGCGCACGCGGTCGTCGGGCCGATTCACCAACATCAGCAACACGGTCGTGCCGCAGTTCTGCGCCGAAATGGACGGCCTGGTGTCATTGGAGAACGTGGTCGTCATGCTGACGTCCAACCGCCCGGACTACATCGACCCGGCCATCCTGCGCCCGGAGCGCATTGACCGCAAGGTGAAAGTGGTGCGCCCCGACCGTGCATCCACGCAGGACATCCTGCGCATCTACCTGCACTCCGAGTTGCCGCTGGACTACAAGACCGTGGATGAGCAGGGCAGCGTGGAAGCCGCGCGCGGGTTCCTCGTAGAGAAAACCACGGAGTTGTTGTGGTCCAAGACGCACGAGACCGAGTTTCTGGAAGTCTACCTGCGCAACGGGTCGGTGGATACGCTCTACTGGAAAGACCTGCTGTCCGGCGCGCTGCTGACGTCTATCGTGGAGCGGGCTAAGGACTACGCTATCAAGCGCTCCATTGATGTCAAGAGTACCAAAGAGGGCGTTTCGTGGGAAGACATGGAGCGGGCCGTGCGGACGGAATATAAAGAGAACGAGATATTCCCGAAGACGGACAACATTGAAGACTGGCTCAAATTGGTAGACTACGAGCCGGATAACGTGGTGCGCCTGAACCCCATCAAGCCCAAAAAGGGCAGCCAGGTCACCCGGCGGAACGTCATCTGATGCCGAGCAGTCTTTTCAAGGTCACTCTTGCACTGTCGGGATCAGTCATGCTGGGGCAGGTCACAGCGGCACTCGCCGCGCCAGCCGTGTCTGCCCCCAATGTCAGCATCCGCGCCGGTGCACCTTCGGTCCAAGAGGCTGCCTATAAAGCACTGGCCGGGGCCTGGGTCGGCGCGCTGGAATACCGGGATTACTCCAGCGATGGGCATGTCACCTTGCCGATGATCCTCCATATCCGCATGGCGAAAGACGCGAAGTCTCTCACGCTGCACTATATCTATGATGACGGCCCGACCAAAGTGGTCGAGGACTTCGAGACCGTGACAATTGACCCCGCAGCCAATACATATACCACGGTGTCGGGCGATGGCAAAGATACCAGCACGGACACGCTGGTCGGGCCGGCGAAGTTTGCTTCGCTGGGACAGGGGCCGCTGGTTCGTATGGGAAAGGGGCAGGAAAACGGCAAGCCCGTTGCTGTCCGCACTACCCTGACCATTACGCCCCGGACACTCACGATTTTAAAAGAAACGCAGGCGCCGGGACAGCCCTTTCTGTTCCGAGATCAATACACACTGACGCGGGTTGTGCCCGCGACGACAGGACACTAATTTGCTACTCTTCGGCGCGGAAACAGAATACGGCATCGCCGTTGAAAATAAAGGCGCATCAAACCTGTTCGGCGAGTCGCGCGCGGTCGTGCGGAAAGAAGGTTTTGGATGAAATACAAAGTTTGGGACGATGCGATAATCCGCTCAGGGACCGCAAAGGAAATCCTGCAAGAGATCGTCAACAAACCAACAATCAACAAAGAAATCAGCCGCATGAGTGTTGACCAGTATGCAGACACCCTTATTGAAAGTGCGCCGTACTATCTGCCGACTAATGTTCTGGAAGAGCTTGGCACCCGGAACTTCAGCACGCTTTACGACAGAGCCTTGTCGCTGCTAAGCGTTATGCCGACAAGCAATGCGCGCATTTTAACGACGGAAATGGATGAGGGGAGATAGCCTTTTGCCACTTTTCGGCACGGAAACAGAATACGGGATTGCCGTAGAAAACAAAGGCGCATCGGACTTGCTCGGCGAGTCGCGGGCCGTGGTGAAAGCCTATGCAGGTAAGTTCGCGTCACCCTGGTACTACCGAGGCGAAGACCCGCGCAACGACATGCGCGGCTTCCATGTGGACAAACTGACGCAGGACCCCGAAGACGCGCAGTTTGACGCACCGGGCCAGAAGCCCCTGCCTGTGGAAGAAGAGCGTGCCGATCACGTTTTGGTCAACGGTGCGCGATTATACAACGACCACGGCCACCCGGAGTATTCCACGCCGGAATGCCACTCGCTGCGCGACCTGGTCACGCACGACAAAGCCGGAGAGCGCGTTGTGCTGGCTTGCGCTCAGGCCCGCATGGAGCACAAAGGTGTCGGGCGCGTCCAGATATTCAAGAACAACACGGACTTTCATGGCTCGTCCTACGGCACGCACGAGAACTACTTGGTCAAGCGCGAAACGCCTTTTGCTGACCTGCTCAGCGGCCTGCTCCCGTTCTTCGCCTCGCGTATTATCTATGCCGGCCAAGGAAAAATGGGCATTGAGCCGCAGAACAGCCCCGTGTATCAATTGTCGCAGCGAGCGGATTTCTTTACCGAAGACGCATCGGTGGATACGCTTTACCGCCGCCCCCTGGTCAACACAAGGGATGAGCCGCATGCCGACGCGCGCCAGTGGCGACGTTTGCATGTGATCTGTGGCGACGCGAACATGTCTGAATACGCGACGGCCCTGAAGATTGGCACGACCTATTTGACCACATCGCTGCTGGAGACAGGCTGGAAGCCAGGCTTGCGGCTGAAGAATGCCGTTCAGACTATCAAAGACATCTCGCGGGATCAGACATTCCACTGGCTTGCCGATACTGATGAGAAAGGGACGATCTCCGCTGTTGATATTCAGCGCGTGTATCTGAGCGCGGCCAAAGAACAGCTTGCCGGGCGCGGGGCCGATACCGAGTGGATTTTGACCGAGTGGGAAAGCACATTGGATGCTCTAGAGCACAGTCCACTGACATTGGGCCATAAGCTGGACTGGGTCGCCAAGCGCAACCTGCTCACGGACTACATGGAGGCTGAGAATATTGGGTGGAGCGATGAAACGCTGCCGTCGTTTGACCTCGCCTACAGCAATATTGACCCGGACGAAAGCCTGTACTATGCACTGGAGCAGGCAGGGGACATGGTTCGCCTGACCACGGATGCCGAAGTGGATGCGGCCATGACGCAGGCTCCCGGCAACACACGCGCCGCCATCCGGGGCGCATTAGTCTCGCGTTTTAGCGAGAGCATCGGGGCGATCGGCTGGAACAAAGCCGTCCTGCGCACCGAAAGCGAGTCCTGGCTCGTGGATTTGGACAACTACTTAACGCCGGAAACTGTTGCGCCTGCCCTCGCGCGGCTGGAAACGGCACAAAGCCTGCCTGAGTTTTTACAGCAATTGCCGGGTAAATAAGAAGTGCCTGCGCAAAGTAACGTCACTGCAACCTAAGGAGAATAGCCATGATTACTTTAGATGATGACCGCGCCACACGCCCCACCGGTCCCGCCGAGCCATTGCGCAAAGAGGGCGACGAGACAGGCCCCAGCAAGCCCGACGTGGAGCGCCCCGACCGCAGCGACTTGCTCAAGCGCATGAAGCGAGTAGACCCCGACCAAGCGCGCAAGTATCGCCAGCGCAGCGGACAGTAAGCGTACTGCTTACCTGCATCTCGCCACAACCAAACCTAACCCATCAACAACCAGACCAAACTTGCTGTGCCGGGCGCAACAGCGCCCGGCATGTTTTTCGGAAATAGAAGAGTTATGCTGAATATCAATCCCAAGTCAGGCAGTTTGGCCGAACTTTTGGAACAAGAGAGGTTGCCGATGCCTACTCCTGTGCCCAATATCCCAGGTGCGCGCGATGTTGACACGCACGGCACCACTGTTATCGCCGTGAAGTACAAAGACGGCATCATCAACGTGGCCGACCGGCGGGCGACGGCGGGTTACTCAGTCATGTATGACCAGGCCGAGAAAGTCCTCGCGCTGGACGACTACACGCTGATCTCCATTTCCGGGTCGTTCGCCAAAAGCGTGGAGGTGGTGCGCTATCTGCGCCACACCTTTAAGTATTTTGAGCGCTCTCAACTCCAACCCATGTCACAGGAAGGCAAGCTGATGGAATTGCAGCGCGTGATCGCCAACAATGTCCCCGCCGCATTGCAGGGCATTGGGGCGTTTATCCCGGTGCTGTCCACATTTGACCGGGAAACCGAGCAGGGGCGCATCTATTTCTATGACGTATTGGGTGGACAGTTTGAGACTGCCGAATACGGCGCGGCGGGCAGCGGATCGGCTCCCATCAAAGGCGCGTTTGAGTATATTCTGAAAACTAAAGGCCCCTTCCGCGAGATGTCCCGCGAAGTGGCGCTCAAAGAAGTGCTGACGCTCCTGGACATCGCCGCCGACTTGGATACCGCGACCGGCGGGTCGGCCAAGTTCCTGCCCGCATCCAAGTATATCACCGCCGACGGCATCCGTGATTTTACGGATGATGAGATCAAAACCGCGCTGGGGCGCAGCTAACATCGTCGTTTTTGCCCCACGCCCGCGTTGCAGAAAGAATAAATCCCGTGCCCTCTTATAGTCCCTATGACTGGAACGAAAGTATCCAGCAGCGCAATGAGTTTATTGAAGACCGTCTCAAAGACGGCAGCCCGGTTGTCGCGTTGACCTATGACGACGGTTTACTCATGCTCTCCGTGCGCCAAACGCAGCGCAAAGTGTATGAAGTTTACGACAAATTGATGTTCAGCGCCATCGGCAGCCACAGCGATGTGGAGCAATTGCGCGTCGCTGCCATTGATGTTGCCCATACGGAAGGCTTTCAGCGCTCGCCCGACGACGTGAGCGTGCAGCGAATGGTCGGCTTCCGTATCTCGCCCGCCATCAAGAAGGTGTATTCCGACCCGTTCGCGCAGCCGATTGTCTTCAAGGGCATCTTTGCCGAGCTGGGCAAGACTGCCGACCGCGACCAATTGGTGGTTTTGTCGTATGACGGTGAGTTTTCCACGTCGCCCACTGTTGCAGTTGTGGCGGGGACTGCTTATGCCGAAGACCGCATGAAAGAGCACCTGAAAGAAGAGACGAAAGCGGGCGCACTGCCGCTTCAATCCGCGCTGAACGCCGCTGTTGCCGCGTGGGGCATTGGCATGAAGCACCTGCAAGCCGAAGATCGCGAGGATGCCGACTATTCCACCGAGGGCGAAGTCGCTAAAGACGTGTCGGCGTTCATTACGGAGCATCTGGGTAAAGAATGGCACGTGGAGGCCGGTGTGCTGGAGCGCAACACCAACCGGGAAAGCCGCTTCCGCATGCTTTCAGACAGCGAACTCAGCGACACTCTGGCTTCTTATCGCTAGGAAACTCCTATGGACAAACGTATTTTCGGCATTGAAACTGAGTTCGGCTGCCTGGTCAACGACGACAGCGTCGGCACGGCGGAAATGATTGTCGAGCAGGTCAAAGACCACGCGTTTTACAAAGACAAAGTGGGCCTGATTGACCTGCATGCCCGCGATTATGCGTTTGAACCGGCCCGTTGCGGCGGGTTTCTGCGCTCCGGCGGTCGCCTTTATATTGATGCCGTCGGATCGCATATGGAGTACGCTACTCCCGAATGCACGGACTTCGCCGATGCCGTGGCCTATGACAAAGCGGGCCGCGTCATTTTGCAACGGCTGCTGCGCGAGTTGAACTTACAGGACCAGGTTTCGTTTCATTCCAACTCGGTTGACCACTTTGGCGGGCACACGTTTGGGTGTCACGAGAACTATCTTGTGGCGATTGACGACCGGTTCTTTCTTGAGGCTCTGTCTTACTTGCTTCCGTTCTTAGTTACTCGCCAAATCTTCGCTGGCGTGGGGAGAGTCGGCGGGCATCGGCTCAATTACAAGTCGCTGAAGAATAATATTATGACCATCTCGGACTACGAGGTGGATTATCAGTGGGTGGGCAACTTCTACGGCGTGGAGGTAGACCCGACTATTGACTTCCAATTATCGCAGCGCGCCGACCACATCGTCAAGACTATCTCCTCGCGCGTGCGCTTCAACCGTGCCATTATCAATCCCAAATGGGACTCATACTACAACTACTCTAACCTGCACCGCCTGCATATTCTGTTCGGCGAATGCAACATGTCCGAGTACGCAACCCTACTCAAGGTCGGCACCACGTCTATTGTTCTGGACTTGATTGAAGACGGCATCCTGCTCAGCGAAGTGGAGCTGCGCGACCCACTGGAAGCCCTGAAAAGTGTCTCTCGCGACCAGAGCTGGAAGTGGCTTGTACGGCGCAAAAGCGGAGATTCTATCGGGGCTGTTGACCTTCAGCGCCTTTATCTCGCCGCCGCCAAAGAGCATTACACCGGACGCGACACGCAGACCGATTATGTGCTGGCCGAATGGGAAAAGTGCCTGGACGATCTTGAAAAGGACCCATATCTTTTGGCCGATAGGTTGGACTGGGTCGCCAAGCGCAAGATGATGGAAGATTATATGGAGGCCGAAGACTGGAAAGTCAAGTGGGGCGATGATGTTCTGCACTCGCTTGACCTAGAGTACCACAATGTCAACCCCGACACTGGCCTGTATTATGGGCTGGAGCAGGCCGGTCTGATACAGCGCGCCACGACCGACAAACGCATCTACGAGGCGACTCTTATGCCGCCCGCCAATACGCGAGCGCAGGGGAGAGGAATTGTCATCAACAAGCTGCTGGCCGGTAATTCCCGCGACTATGTTATTGACTGGGACTTGATCTATATCAACAAGCGCCTGCATTTAGAACTGAAGAACCCATTCCATACCTACACCGACGAAGCCCGCACTTTTGCCGACGGGTTATAACCGCCGCAGCTTCTGAAAATAAGATATTCTGTGCGCTGCCCCTCGCTTGACCCACTCAGCAAGGGGCAGCGCTCGTTTGAACCCTTTCCTGCCTCAACTTTTTTCTTGACAGGCGCCCGCCGCTTTGCTATACTGAGCGCAGAAAGCACGCTTATGTCCTCTGCGCCCGATGATTTCGACAAAACCTTGCCCTTCGCGCCCGCGTCTGCGCCTCCTGAGCGCGAGGACATTGAAGATGCGCCTTTCTGGCAGGAAGTGGCGGCCTTTAATCAAATCCCGCAAAACATTGTTGACGAACACTACGGCAAATATGTGGCTGTTTATGGCGGCAACATCGTTGACAGCGACCCTGATGAAGGCGAACTGGCCCTGCGCTTCTACCGCACATTCGGCTACGTCCCTGTTTATATCCACCAAGTTGGCACCGAAGACGGCCTGATTGACCCCGACGACGTTTAACACATCACACAGCGTGGGTTTATGGGCAACGAGTGGGACAACAACAAGAACCAGACGAATATCGCCAAGCACGGCATCTCGTTTGACGAAGCCGCCATAGTTTTAGACAATCCTCTCGCCGCTATTTTTTGACGATGCCTTACATTCCAATGAAGAAGAACGCAAAGTCGCAATCGGTCATTCCCACCGAGCACGGGTACTTGTTGTCATTTTCACTCAGCGCGGCGAAAACTTACGCATTATCAGCGCGCGTCTTGCCACAAAGCGGGAACAATATAGTTATGAACATGGATACCTCCCATAATCTCGCGGCGTCTGCATCGCCGACGCTGGAACTAGACGAAGACGGCATGCTTCCTGAGTATGATTTTGACTACAGCAAAGCAAAACCCAATCCCTATGCAGGCAAAATCACGTCGTGTTCCAAGTCGGTGACGCTGGCTCCCGATGTGGCGGCGGTTTTCACCGATTCGGAGGCGGTGAATGCCGCTTTGCGCACGCTGATTGACATCGCCCGTGCGTCTGTTTCCCCCCTCCCCGCGTCAGCAGAACCGCCCGCCTGAGTTTGTGCGCCAAAACGCGTAGATTGATCGCTGTTCCCCTCAAAAGTGAGGTTACTCTTGGCAAAAGTCGTGTGACTCTCCGCAAGAATAATGTTATCATTGCGGATAATCACGCTATTCTTCGGGAGAACAATGCTGTTTCTGCTGGGAACAGCACTTCCCCCGTGGCGAATTAAATGAAAACCGTGGCGAATGACACTGAAATGGAAACGCCCGTGACAAACGTCACGGGCGTTTTGCTGTTTACAAGGCAGAAGATTAAGAAGCCCCCCGCCCCAATACAGGGGCGCCGGAGCAAGATGGGATCGCGGCAGGCGGCAGCAAAGAAAGCCAGGGTTCCCTCCTATTCATGCTCCCCAGAATTGGGGCGGGGGGCTTTTCTTAACCGGTATTCTTGAGACCGGCGGCAACGCCGTTGATGGAAAGCAAAACGGCAGCGCGCAGGTCACGTTTCTGCTCTTTAACGGCATCATCAATGTCATCGCCGGTGGGAAGAGCGCGGAGGCGTTTCAAGAGTTCCACTTGCAGATAAGAAAGTGGGTCTACATAGGGGTTGCGCAGGGTGATAGAGCGCTGCAAGCGCGGGGCGTTGTCCAAAAGGGCGCTTTGGCCGGTGACAGTGCAGATAGTGCGTACACAAAGTTCGTACTCAGCCTTGATCTTCCCAAAGATGCGCTTTGATAGGTGAACGTCTTCCACCAAAGTGGCGTAGCGGGAGGCAATATCCATGTCGGCTTTGGCAAGGGACATTTGGGCGTTGTCCAGCATGGTGGCGAAAAACGGCCACTCTTTATACATGGATTGCAGCAGGGCGAGGTGGCTGTCGTGCCGGGTGATAAAGTCCGTCAGCGCCGTGCCGACCCCATACCAGCCGGGCAGGGTGACCCGCGACTGCATCCAGGAAAACACCCAGGGAATGGCGCGCAGGTCTTGAATGCGGTCGGACGCAGTGCGCTTGGGCGGACGGGAGCCGATGTTAAGCTGCGAAAGCTCGCCAACCGGGGTGGCTTGCTGAAAGAAGCGCACAAACTCAGGGTCTTCGTAGACCAAAGCGCGGTAGGCATGGAAGGCTGTGTCGGAAAGGGCGTCCATTGCTTGAGACCACCCGGCTTCTGCATGCAAAGAACCATCGCCCGGCTTGTCATTGGCGCTGGCGAGCAGAACAGCGTGGACGATCTGCTCCAGGTTGCGCGCGGCGATTTCCTCATCCGAGTAGCGGGCGGCAATCACTTCGCCCTGTTCGGTAATCTTCAGCCGCCCGCCGATGCTGCCGGGCGGCTGCGCGAGAATGGCCTTGCCCGCTGGCCCGCCGCCTCTGCCGACCGCGCCGCCTCTGCCGTGAAACAAGCGCAATGTGACCCCGTGCTTTTGGGCAACTTCGGCCAGCTTCGCCTGAGCGACGTATAATTTCCAGTTGGCGGTGACATAGCCGCCGTCTTTGTTGCTGTCCGAGTAGCCGACCATGACTTCCTGGGCATGGCCGCGCGCGTCCACGTTGGCGCGGTACGCGGGATTGGATAAAAGCGCATCCAATACTTGCGGGGCGTTCTCCAAGTCTTCAATGGTCTCAAAGAGGGGCACAACATCCACGCGGCTTTGCACAATGTCGCCCGCATAGGAAAGCAGTTCGGCTTCTTTGGCGAGGAGCAGCACGGCCAGCACATCGGATACGGTTCCGGCCATAGATAAGATAAATGACCCGAAGGCGGCCTCGCCGTACTCCTCCTGACGCGCGCGCACCAATCGGAACAAAGACAGCGTGGTGTCGGCCTCATCGCCGTAGCTGAGCGTGGCAGGGACAAGCGGACGGGCGCTTTTGATCTCGCGTTCCAGCAGCTCCACGCGGGCGGCTTCCTCCATCGCCTCAAAGTCTATGCCCTGGCTTGCGAGAACAGCGGAAAGCGCCCCCAGATACTTGTCTCGGTGCTCCCGAATATCCAAACGGGCCAGATGAAAGCCAAACAAGCGCGCCTGCGCCACCAACGGCGCGACAACACGTTTGGCGGCGTAGGCTCCGGCATGCTGTTCCAATGAGCGCTGGACAAGTTCCAGGTCGCGGATCAAACCCTCGGCGCGCGCATAAGCGGCATTGGCGGTGGGATTGCTTTGGGTCAGGCGCAGACGCTCCCAGATAAACTCCATCTTGCGGCGGTATGGCTCGGTTGGGGAGCGCTTGGCCCCCTCCTCGGCGATCTGAGGCAGGGCGATTGCGTCCTGCGCCAAACTTTCGGTCAGCTCGTCCGACACCTGCGCATAGTGCAGGCTTTCGCTGAGACGGTCGGAAAGGCCGCGAATGGCAGGGATATACAAGCCGAGCGCGGTTTCCCGGTGCATTCGCAGAATCTGCTCTGTGTGAGCGAGCGTAATCGTCGGGTTGCCGTCGCGGTCGCCGCCCACCCATGACCCATACTCCAAAAAGAGGGGAATGGCGAACTCCTCGCCGGGATAGTAGAGCGCCAGCGCATTTGTCAAATCGTCGTACAAACGCGGCGTGACCGCAAACAATGTCCGGCTGAAGTACAGCAGCACCGATTGCGCTTCATCAATGACCGACAGGCGGCGCTGACGCACTTCATCGGTCTGCCACAGCACTTCAATGTCGGCAGCAATGTCCTGTTCCAGGCTCGCACGCTCGGCTTCAGACAGGAAAGGGCGTTCCAGGCCGTCCAGGGCAACGTTCAGGCGGGACAGTTTCTGCTGTACGCTCAGCCGCCGGGCCTCCGTGGGGTGGGCGGTGAAGACCAGCTGGATAGACAGGCGCGACAGCATGGCGCGTATTCGGGCGGCGCTGACCTTGCGCTCAGACAGGGTGCGCACGGCATCATGCACGCTTTCCGGGCGCGGGCGGCTGCCGGACCGAGCGGCGCGGCGGCGATTGACACGGGCGACTTCCTTTTGCTCGGCAAGGTTCACGAGCTGGAACCATGTCGTGAAGGCTTTAAGCACCGGCAATGCCTCGGTAAAGGTCATGCCGCCCAAAAGCGCCTGCAAGCGGCGCTCGGCCTCGTCTTCACCCGTGGTCTCGCGCGCGGCTTTGGCAAGCGCACGAATCTGCTCTACTGTCTCCAAAAGGGCCGGGCCGCCTTGTTCGCGCAAAACATCGCCGAGTAGTCCGCCCAGCAGACGCACATCGCGGGCAAGCTCCAGGCCCGCTTCTGCGCTTGCGGGCGATTGATCCTGAATCATCATAGTGTGAGTGTACCCGCGAAAAGCAGGCAGTGTCCATTTCGGCTCGGTGTTTCCCCTTTGTCCCAGCGGCGCTGCCAAGTCGCTGCCCCGGCGCTGCGAGCGTGTACCGACGACGGACGATTTTGTTCCGTCGTCGGTCTGCCGTGGGAACATGGTGGAAACGCCTCTGGAATGCTTACGAAAGCCCCCCGGAGCGCCTGCAATTCAGCAAACACCGGTACTGCCGAGCCGCGCGAAACAGAACCCTCCTAAAAGCATGTTTGCTTTCTCCGGCGCGGGTGGTAAAAACATCTGCAATAGGATGCAAGGGCACTTCAATGTGCAAGGAGGACGAAAACTGATGAAATCAATGCGCATCCGCACACGGGCAATCCTTCCCTGTGCCGCCGCACTGCTCACAATAACATTGGCAGGATGCCACAACAGCGAAGGCAGCACCGACACAACCCCCGGCAACCCCACGCCCGGCCCGGTGACAAGCGACACCAAGACCGCGACGCCCGTGCCAGGCCCCAACACCGCAGGGCCAAACGGCACGCCGGGGGCAGCGCCCCCCGCCGCCGGGGCGGGGGCGACTGGGACGACAAACCTGCCGCCGACAACCGTCCCAGGCGGGCCGGGCGGAACCATGATGAACAAGCCATCCACCAATCCCGCAGGCGTGTTAGGCGATGCCGAGATCACGCTGCGCGTGAAAAACGCCTTGATTGCCGACAAGAACGTTTCCGCATCCAGCGTCAATGCAGACACCAAGAGCCAGGTGGTCGTGCTGCGCGGCACGCAGGCCACTCAGGCCGCAATCACGGCGGCGACCAATGACGCCAAGCAAATCAAGGGTGTCAAGCAGGTCATCAGCCAGCTGACAGTCAAAGCTCAATAACCCATCGCAGATCAATCCCTGCGCTCCTCCAAACAAAGGAAACTTTTATGTCTCAAACACTTGTCGCTTTATACGACACATTCCCCGAAGCCGAAGCCGCCGTGCAGGGCCTCATCCGCAGCGGCGTTCCCAAAGACAACATCAGCCTGGTCGCCAACAAGACCGGCAGCGGCTATGCCGATGCCGATGTCGCCGATGTCCATCAGTCTTCTCCCGCCGCAGACGCCGCCGGGCGTGACGCCACCAAAGGAGCCGCTGTCGGCGGCATTGGCGGCCTGCTGGTCGGCATGGGCTTTCTGGCTATTCCGGGCGTCGGCCCCCTGCTTGCCGCCGGGCCTATTTTGGCCGCCCTGACCGGCGCGGGCGTCGGCGCAGCGACCGGCGGCATCATCGGCGCCCTCACCCATGCCGGCGTGTCCAAAGACGATGCGGACTACTATGCGGAAGGCGTCCGGCGCGGCGGCGCGCTGGTGACAGCCACTGTCGCCGACAATGAAGTGCGCGCGGCCCAGGCCATTCTGGATGGTCAGGCCCCGGTAGACATTCAAACCAGAGGGCAGCAGTACCGCACCAGCGGCTATACAGGCTACAGCGAAACCGCCCCCGCCTACACCCCGCAGCAGATCGAGCAGGAGCGGCTTGTCCTGCGCGAAGAGCGGCTTTCCGCCACCACGCGCAACGTGCAGGCGGGCGAAGTCACCCTGCGCAAGAACGTCGTCACCGAGGAGCGCAGCATTGACGTTCCCGTCACCCACGAAGAAGTTATCATCGAGCGCCATGCCGTCACAGGGCGGGTGGCAGACAACGCCGACTTCCGCGATGAGACCATCAGCGTGCCCGTGTACGACGAAAAGGTCGTAGTGGAAAAGAATGCCGTCGTCACCGAGGAAATCTCTCTCGGCAAGCGCGAGGTCACGGAAACGCAGCACGTTACCGACACCGTGCGCCGCGAGGAAGCGCGTGTAGAGAACCCCGAAAACGTGGACGTGCTTGACCGCGACAAGACCGCCAAGTAGCCCCTCCCAGCCAATCGCGCAGACAAAAGCCTTGCCGCTGCTTTCCTTCAGAACCTATCTGAAGGGGGCCGCGGCAAGGCTTTTGTTGTTGGTCGGCATTGTTGGAACAGCCTTGACTTGTCCAAATAGGTGGATGCCGACGAGATAAACTGCGCATGTGACCAGGTCAGCGGCGCGACCGACAGCGGCGCGGACGTAAACGGATGCACCTGCTCGGCCAGCACGCCGGTCTGCATCGCGCACTGGGAGGCCCATTCCAGCATGTCCAGGGCAGGGCGCAGTTCGGCCTGTGTCTTGGCCGTTGCGCAGTACCAGTCCGCCAGCCACAGCGTACAGATAATCCAGGGATTGCCGGGCACCAGCGCAAAATCGTCCGATACCCGAAAATAGTAGTCACGCTCGTAGCGGGCCAGGCCGCCCACCGGCGCTTTCACCCACAGCGCGCGCCCAATCGCCTGCATGGTGGACGCCAGGCGCGCATTGTCCGGCGGCAGCACGCCAAATAAAAACAGGGCGGATGCGCTGCTGTCCACGGTCATGTCTTTGACCAGGGAGCCGTCGCCCGCAACAGAAATCATGCGGGCATAACGCCCCGCATCGTCATCCCAGAAGTGCGTTTGGAAGGCGGCTAAGGTTTCGTCGGCGGCGTTTTGGTACCGCTCGGCATGGTCGGCATGGCCCTGCAATCGCGCATGCGCCGACGCGGCGCGCAGGGCGGCGACCACCGACGCCACTGTCCAAACATGACAGCCCCGGCGCTCTTCCCACAAGTCCCACGACGGCAGGGGCAAACGCGTTTGGGGGTGACGGTAATCCGCCAGAAAGTCCGCGCACGGGCGCACGAGTTGCGGCCACAGGCGCGCGGCGAAGGCGTGGTCTTCAAACGTCTGCACGTGCTTCCAGAGGGCGTAAATCACCAACGCCGTGCCGTCCTCCTGAAACGGGATTTCCGGCACACCGTCCACGATCCACGGATGCCACGATGCTCCAATCGTGCCGTCCGGGCCGTATTTGTGCATCAGAGCGGCCCGGTCTTGCGGCAGCACACGCGCGCAGAACTCAAAGAAGGCCCGGCTTGTCTTTCGCTGCCCCGCGCTGTCCAGGGACAGAGACACTAATGCGCCGTCACGCGGCCACAGGTATGAATAGTGCGCGCGGGCGGTTTCCAGAATGTCCGTGTCGTTGGACGCGATAATGGCCCCGCGCTTGTCGGCCTGCGTGCGGATAACGAGTAAACTGCGCGTGTACAGCCGCGCCAAAGTGTCCGGCAGCAAGCCTAGGTCGGGCCGGGCGGTGCGGGCCACGCCGAACCAGTGCAGGGCAGTCGCGTCCAGGCAGCGGTCAAAGCCGTCGGCCAGCAATGTGCCCTGGTGTGCCGCCACGTCTTCCAAAGTCTCGCCCGCCACAATCCACGCCCGCACAGTCCGCGCGCCCTGCGCCGGCAGGGTCACCTGGTACGCGGCGACACTATCCACGGCTCCCTGTGCGATGGCGTTCATGGACAGCGCCCCGTCCTCCGCATCGCGCCAGGCCCCTTCCGCCCCCTTGAACCCTTTTTCGCCGCAGGCGTACTGTGTCGGCCCCAGGAAAGAATTGGCTTGGTTGAGAGCGGGCGCGGCGTGCGCGATGGAACTCACTCTTATTGTCGCTGCGCCCGACCCTTTGGCTTGGTAAAGATGGACACCAAAGCGCGCGCGCCTTTGCAGTGCGTACTCAAACTCCAGTTGCCCCATGCGCTCAAACTCACGGATTTGGTCGTCCTTCAGAATGCCGTACATCATCTGCTGCACGTCCGGCGGCATCAGGTCTTCGTAGGGCAGTGGTTCCCATTCGCCGCCAACACGCACCGAGGGCGGCGCGCCCGGCGCAATCTGCAAGTCGCTGCCGCCACGTTCCACCAGAGCTTCCAGCAAGGTGTCAAGGTGGACATCCTCCATAGGCTTTTTGTCTGCCCCATGTCGCGGTTCAATCGGCTGGGCCGTCTGCCGATAGGGGCCGGGCATCGGCACGTTTTCCCGCAGCAGCGCGGCGTCTTCCCCCGACGCGGGAACACGTTTGCCCGCCTGCCCCCCGAAGAGAAAGTAGCGATCCCGCTTGTAATGGATGAGGGCGCGTGCGGAGGGCGAATAAAACACCGTGTCGCCGATGTCGCTTTCATCAATGCGCAAGTCCTGGGCCAGAAACAGGCGCACCTGACGTTCGGCCTCGTGCAGGTTTTCTATCCGAAAGCGCGTGACAAACACGCTGCGGTCATGCAGCACGGCATGCGCCATCTTCAGCCGAATGCCCAAGCCGAAATGGGTCGCCGCGCCGTTCGTCACCAATGTATCATCTTGATAAGCGACCTGCCGCTCCCATGTTTCGTCCAGCCAGGCAAAGCCCGCGTCTTCCGCCCAAACACCGACCCGGCACCGGTGCCCGCCCACATGGTTTGCCCAGCCGACATACGGGAAATACAGATCACGGACCTGGAAGATGCCGTCCAGGTTGACCAGCATTTCCCCGTTGCCCAGCACAATCTCGCGCGGCATAACGTGTGTTATTCTTTCTGGTCGGGACGTTTGGCATACGGCGCGCACAGGGGGTCGCCGATGACCAGGTCTTTCCAGTGGGTGACTTCCGATGCCGCGTAAAACGACTCGGCCAGGTTCCAGCCGCGCGTGTAGCGGTCAAACAGAATGTCGGGATGGGCCATCGCCAGCGTGTATGGCTCGTCCACGTAGCCCTTCACGCCGGTCACGCCGCCTTCCACAAGGTCCGCAATCAGCGACTGCCACCACCCACTGCGCAGCATGGTATGCGCCGATGTGGAGACGACAGTTTCTGCAATCGCGCCCGCACGGTACGTGTTGCCTTTATACAGCGCGGCGTCAAAGTGCGGGTCGTTGCTGCCCCACGACCAGTAGCCCATCAGGTTCGGGATGCGCCCGACAAACGTCTGCGACTGGTCCAGCATCACGGTCAGGTGCCGCGCCTTGAGGTCTGCCGCGGCGGGCACAAGCATGCCGTTGAGGTCGCCGGGGTCCTGGCCGCCACTGCGCGACGGGCAGCCGTCCAGCAGAAATGTGCCCGGCGCGGGCCTCGCCGCCAGCGACCTGTCTACCAAGCCTTCGGCCTGGGCGACTGTGTAGCCGTCCAGCCGCGTTGCCAGATACAGCCCGAACTTCTTGTGCGAAAAGCGCGCCTGCGCATTGTAATAAGGGTTGTGGGACGGCGACCCCATCCCCGCCATATCCTGCGTCATCAGCCGCCCGTCCACCGAGTCGCCGTTGGGCGAAAAGCGCGTGTCTGGGCCGGTTGCCGTGGAATGAATGCGCAGCGGCACCCCTTTGGTCAGCACTATGTAATCCACGGTCTGCGTCAGCGGCCCCTGCGCCAGAGCATTTGCCACCGGCCCTAAAATCGCCTGCGTAAACGCGTCTTCTTCTATTTCTTCCTGTTCCGCGCAGCGCACATGGCACACATAAGACGCCGGGATATGCCGCTTTTTGGCATAATACGCCCCAATCTCTTTGCTGGCCGCGCTGTTGTCGTTGACCACCACCAGCACGCGATGCTCCGTGCCCGCAGTTGCGTCTGCCGCCTTTTTGGGCGGCGCTTTCGCCCCCTGCGCGCAGCCGGAAGTCAGGGCGAGAAGCAAAAGCGAGGTGGGCCAAAGTTTATTCACGCCCTATAATACCCGTTTCCAAACCCGGTCTTGCCCCTGGGCATCTCTTTGCGTCGGGGGCGATACAGCTTTCCCCCAGTGTTGCAGCGGCATACCGACGACGGAAGAAACTGTTCCGTCGTCGGTATGCCGTAGAAACAGGAGGGGAAAGCCGGGGCAGCGCCGATAGGAGCGCCTAAAAAAAGCGTGGGGAAGGCCCCCCCGCCCCAATTCTGGGGTGCATGATAAAGACAGAATAGCCCGCAGGCAGTAGCAGTGCTCTTATCTTGCTCCACTCCGGCTCCCCAGAATTGGGGCGGGGGGCCTCTTCACCCCTTGCAAGACACACGTTAAGATGTGCGGCGCAAGCCCAAACTAACCATGCGCGTTGCGCAGCACGGCATCGGCGTTGGCAGACAACGGCCTGTGCCCATCGCGATACCAAAAAGGCGCAGACGCGAGCGGACGGAACCACTTGCAATGGCCGTCCGCGAGTAGGTAGTTGCTGCCGTCCGAGTGACGCGGGGCTAAAATGTGTTTGCTTGGGCCGAAGCGCACAGGATCGTCAATGTTGAACTCAGGGACGGCGCTGTGCTGCACTTCGCAGAGGAGAATGAGTTTGTCGGGGGCAGGGAACTTGTATAGGGAGAGTGGGTGCGAGCCTGGCCCGGCAAAAGCCCCGCTGCCTTTGTCCAGTGGCCCGCCGTTATAGTTGCCGCTGTAGTTGGCGGCATAGGAGGGAGGAAAGCCATCAGGCCCATTGGGTGCATCGTCATCGGGGCAGCGATAGGGTACACGGCTTTCAAATTGGTTGTAAATCATCGCCCGCCATGTGTTTTTGCTGCCGGGCACATCGCTGATGTTGGGCATTAAGCCATTGTAGTCTTGCGCATATTGGAGCAGGGCAAGGCCAAGAAACTTTTGGTTACTGAGGCAGCTATGGTGTGAGCCATTGTGATACCGCGCCCTGGCAAACACGGGGAATAAAATGGCGACAACGACAAAGATAATCGCCAGTACTCCCAAGACTTCCCAAAAATACACTTTGCGCTTCGCCATCACATACCACCTTTCGCGCGGATGCGCCAACAATCCAAGCACACGTTACTTGTGCAATGCTTCTTCCCGCTCGGCGCTTGCGGCAAGGGGCACAACGGCGTCGCTGGCGACAAGGGAAATGCCGCCGCGTTTGGAGAACAAGATGGCCCCGGTCAGTAGCGCCGTCATCAGCAGGCAGATCAGGACGCGCACGAACGTGGACAGGTCGGGCAGCACGATCACGCCCGCGATCAAGACGCCGACCAGGTTCATCACCTTAATCAACGGGTTCAGGGCAGGGCCTGCCGTGTCCTTGAAGGGGTCGCCGACCGTGTCTCCGATCACGCCCGCCTTGTGCTGATCCGTGCCTTTGCCGCCGAACAGGCCGTCTTCAATCTTCTTTTTCGCATTGTCCCACGCGCCGCCCGAATTGGACAGCAGCACGGCCATTAATTGGCCGGACACAATGGCCCCCGCGAGATACCCGCCCAGGGCGGACGCGCCCAAGCCGAAGCCGACCAGAATGGGCAGGCAGATCGCCAAAATGCCCGGCCCCAAAAGCTCACGCTGGGCGGCGGCGGTGGAGATGGCGACGCAGCGGGCGTAATCCGGCGTCTGCGTGTAGTTCATAATGCCCGGCATCTCCCGAAACTGGCGGCGCACTTCTTCCACCAGTTGAAATGCGGCGCGGGACACGGCATTGATCGCAAACGAGCAGAAGAGGTACGGCGCGGCCCCGCCAATCAGCAGCCCGATAAAGACTTTGGGGTTGCCCAGGCTGAAGGCGGCGGCGCTCAGATGCGCATCGGTCATAAACGTGCGGAACAGGGCGACGGCGGCGATCACAGCCGTAGCAATGGCAAAGCCCTTGGTCAGGGCTTTGGTGGTATTGCCCGCGCTGTCCAGTTTCGCCACCACTTTGTCGCCGGGCAGAGCCGCAGGCGCCGACCCGTTGAGCGAGGCGTGGTATTCTTTCATCGCGCCGGACATCTCAAAAATGCCCTGCGCATTGTCGGAAATAGGGCCGAATGTGTCCATCGCCAGCACGTAGCCGGTCGTGGTCAGCAGGCCCAGGCCCGCCAAAGCGATCCCATAGGCCGCCAGGAGAGCGTTGCCGCCAAAAAGAAGCACAATGCCGAGCAGGGCTACGACAATAGACAGTGCCCCCCAGGTCGCGCTTTCCAGGCCCAGCGAGAACCCGGACAAGATGAGAGTGGCGGGGCCGGTCTGCGAGGCATACGCCACTTCGGTAACGGGGCGTTTGTCCGTGCCGGTAAAGTACTCGGTCAGCTTGCCGATGGCAAGAGCCAGCGCCACCCCAACCCCGACCGCCGCCACAAAGTACAGTGGGCCATAGGTCTGCCCGCCGACTGTGATGCCGTCGCGCAGGCCCGGCAGGTAAAACGCAGCAATGGCAACACCTACAGTCGCCACACCCGCCGTCACCCAAAAGCCCCGGTTGATGGGCACAAGGGGGTCAAGGGTCATGTCTTCCCTGCCGCGCATAGTCGCGATGCCCACGACCGACGACAAGATGCCGATGCCGTGTATCACCAGAGGGAACAGGATGAGCGGCAGCGCGTAAGCAGGCCCGCCCACAGCCGCCCCTAAAATCAGCGCGGCAACCAGCGTGACCAGATAGCTTTCAAAGACGTCCGCCGCCATGCCCGCGCAGTCGCCGACATTGTCGCCCACATTGTCCGCGATGGTGGCGGCATTGCGCGGGTCGTCTTCGGGAATGTCCTGTTCCACCTTGCCCACCAGGTCCGCCCCGACATCAGCGGCCTTGGTGAAGATGCCGCCGCCGACGCGCATAAACAGGGCCGCCAGGCTGCCGCCGAACCCGAAGCCGACCAAGACCTTCATGGCATCGGTCTGAAAGAGATAAAAGAAAACGGTCGCGCCGAGAAGCCCCAGCCCGACCGTCATCATCCCCGCCACTGCGCCGCTCTTAAACGCCGTTTCCAACGCCCCTTTGTAGGTGGTCAGCGCCTGATGGGCCGTGCGCTGGTTGCCATTGACCGCCATGCCCATGCCGATATAGCCTGCGGCATACGACAGGCCGACGCCCACCAGGAAGGCAATGCTCACGCCCAGGGCGGTCGTGGTGGAGTAGCCCGGCTGCCCGTGAAACAAGAAGAACAGGGCGACTGCCAGCACGCCGACCAGGGGCAGCATCGTGCGCACCTGCTTGCTCAGGTAGGCATACGCGCCCGCGCGGATGGCCTCGCCGACCCGCTGCATGCTTTCGCTCCCCGGCGAAAGCCTCAGCACCTGCGCCCGCAGCACAAACCCATACGCAAGTGCGACCAGAGCGGTCGCCACGACAAAGCCCAGCACGCCATCCACGGCGGGCGTAAAGGCGGGCAGGGGGACGGCATCACCCGCCGCGTAGCTTGTTCCCATGCTCGCCGCCAGCAGCCCCATCACCGCCAGCATGCGCAACGTGAATATCTTCAGCACAATAAACCTCCCACGCAGAGGCCCAGCACGGGCGCTCCTGATGTTAAAGAGTAAGCATTGCGCCCATTATAAGTCAAAGGAGCAGTGTTGTCAACAAGAAAGCATGAGCGGGTGACGGCGCGGCGCGGGTGTCACTCAACACATGCCTGGTATAATCACAGCCGGAGGGCAAAGACATGCTGGTGGTGACAGGCGGGGCGGGGTTTATCGGCAGTGCTTTGGTGGCGGCGCTCAACGCGCGAGGCCGCGACGACATACTGATTATGGACAACTTGGGCAGTGACGGCAAGTGGAAGAACCTGCGCGGCAAACAGTTTGTGAACATGGTAAGTCGCTATACATCCATGCAACTGTTGGCCCAAAAGTACGGCAAGATTGACGGCATTCTGCACATTGGAGCCATTACAGACACATCCGCCACCGATGCCGACGCCCTTTACAACAGCAATACACGGTTTACTAAGCACCTTACCAAGTGGGCGATGGAGAATGACGTGCGCTTTGTTTATGCGTCAAGCGCCAGCGTGTACGGCGACGGCGCACTGGGCTTTTCCGATGAAGACACCCTCACGCCCCGGCTTCTGCCCCTGAACCCCTATGCCTTCTCCAAGTGGCTGTCCGACATGGAATGCATCCGCGCGGGCTGGACACAGCGCATCGCTGGGCTGCGCTTCTTCAATGTGTTCGGGCCGAACGAGTACCACAAAGGCTTTTTAGGCTCCGTGCCCTGGCATGCCACCGAACAAGTCCAGCAAACGGGACAGATTGCACTCTTCCTATCCCACAAAGAGGGCTGTCGCGATGGCGAACAAGCCCGCGACTTTGTCTATGTCAAAGACGCGTGCGACATGGTTTTGTGGTTTCTGGACCATCCCGAAGCCAACGGCATCTTCAACTGCGGCACGGGCCAGGCGCGCACGTTCAACGACCTCGCCGCCGCTATCTTCACGGCTCTGGGCAAAGAACCCGCCATCAACTACATGCCGACGCCCGAAAGCATCCGCGCCTCGTACCAATACTTCACGCAGGCGGATTTAACTAAGCTGCGCCGCGTGGGCTACACGCGCCCCTTTACGTCTCTGGAAGACGCCATTGCGGACTATGTGGGCAATTACCTGACCAACACGGCGAACCCCTACTTGTAGCCACACGATTATCTTGCAGCCTCTAGCAGATAAACAAAGGCCGGGCCACTCCCAAACGAGCAGCCCGGCCTTCCGCATTGTCTCAGCCGGAACGCATCGCCGTCAGGCTACCTGCAAGACGATCTTGCCGCGCACATGGCCGCCTTGGCTGACTTCCTGCGCCTCGCGCGTCTCCGCCAACGGGAACACGCGCTCCACGCTGGGTTTCACCTTGCCCGCATCGGCCAGGGCGGCAATCTCCGCGAGCTGCGCGGCATTCTCCTCGGCATGCATATTAACGCCTCGCCGATTATGCGCCTGCGCCTGCTTTTCGGTGTCGGGGCTGACAATACTTACTAACATGCCGCCCGGCTTGAGGACGCCCCACGAACGCTCCTGCGTATCCCCACCTATTGTATCCAAGACCACGTCCACATCATGCACGACGTCCTCAAATTGGGTGGTGTTGTAGTCAATCACTTCATCCGCGCCCAGGCTGCGCACAAAGTCGTGGTTATGGGCTGATGCCGTCGCAATGACATGCGCGCCTTTGTTTTTGGCAAACTGCACGGCGAGATGCCCCACGCCGCCCGATGCCGCATGGATTAGCACACTTTGCCCGTCTTCTAGGTGCGCGTGGTCAAATAATGCCTGCCATGCGGTGAGGGCGGCGACGGGCAGCGAGGCTGTTTGCACAAAGTCCAGTGTTTGCGGCTTGCGGGCGGCGTCTTTGACAGGAAACGCTGCGTATTCTGCATAGCCGCCGCCACGGATCATAGAAAACACGGCATCACCTATGGCGAACTCCGTGACGTTCGCGCCGACTTCTTCCACCGTTCCAGCCACATCGTAGCCTAAGATAAGCGGGAACTGCGCAGGCCAGACATCTTTCAAGTAGCCTTCGCGCACCTTCCAGTCTACCGGGTTGATACCAGCGGCATGGACACGCACTAGTATCTCGCCTTGCTGCGGGGCGGGGCGAGGCGCGTCTTCATATTCTAAAACTTCGGGGCCGCCATACGCATGAATACGCACAGCCTTCATGTCTGTCATTGGGGTTCTCCTTGAGGTGATCTGCCTGCTGCGGCAACCGCGCAAATCGGCGGAAAGTTCCCGCACACACAGCGAAAGGCCAGGGAAACAGAGACTGTTTCCCTGGCCTGGATTGTCTGCGCGTCAGCAGATGTTTGTTACTGGCCCGGTGTCGGCGTGGCAGTGCCCGTTCCTGCACCCGCTCCCGTTCCTGTGCCGCCGCTCATGCCGGGCGTTCCTGCACCAGTGCCGCCGCTCATGCCGGGCGTTCCTGTGCCCATGCCGCTTGTGCCCGGTGCGCTGTTCATGTCGGCCATGCTGGCGGGAGCAACTCCTGCCACCATCGGCGGCGTGGTGGGCCGCAGGCTGCTGTCGGGGGCACCGACACTCAGCGCGGCCTGGTAAATCTGCGCCGTATGCCCTTCAACACCCGGCAGGTACTTGGCGGCGAATGCCTTCACCTGCGGGTCCTGCCCCTGGCTGAGTTCCATGCCGAACAGGGCGATGGTGTTTTCGTGGTCTACCTGCTGGCCCGCCAGGTACATCTTGTCAAAGTCTTTGCCGCTGGCCGACGACAACTGCCTTGCCATCGCCATGTCGGGAACCGTGGGGCCTTTGGGCGCGGGCAGGCCCAGCAGAACCGCCAGCCCCATGCCTTCTTTGAGCGACGCGCTGTGGCCCATAATAATAGTCTGTGCGACCTGCTTGGTCTGGGCGGATTTCGCCTTTTTGAGCGCCATCTGGCCCGTAGAGAGTTCCGCCATGTCCCCCTGCGCCGCTCGCAGCATAAACAGCTTGTCCGTGTCGTTGAGGGTCGTGCTGGGCGTCACCGGGCCTGCGCTCATGCCGGGCATCGGGGGTGTGCCTGCACTCTTGGGCGTACCCGTGCCCATGCCTGGGGTTGCGCCTTGCGAGGCTGGGGCGGATGCTGGGTCGGTTGGGGATGCGGCCTGTGCGAAGGCGGCAGTGCTGCCGAGCAGCGCGAGAGCGGCAGAAAGCGAAGCGGCGCGGCTGATAAAACGTGATGTGGTCATCGTGAGTTTCCTTGCTAAAATGAGAGTTGGCCTGTGGTCAACACTTCTTACACCGCAAGGATACCAACACAAAAACCCGAACAAACGTACCAGGCGCGCAGTTGTCGGCCTTTTGTTTGCGCGCCCTTGTTTCCAGCCAAGCTGCACTGCCGCTGTCCGCGCGCAGCGGCTTCCCCGGTCAGCCGTTGCGTCGGCGCAGGGCCATGCGTCCGCCCAGCAGCAGGCCGCCCAAGGCGAACACCGCCCACGGCGCAGGCTCCGGGGCGGGGATTGGCACAAACCCCGACAGGAAACCCGTATACGCCGACACAATCACGCCGCCGCCTCCCGACCCGAACAAGGGAAAGTTCGGGCCGGGGTTAGCCATCGTGCCATAGGGAGTGAGGAAATTGTTGATGGCGGCAATCTGATACTGCCCGTTGACCAGCACAAACCCCGGCCCGCCCGAATCGCCGTTTCCCAGCGTTGTTTCCACATCGTTGCCGAGTGACAAGCCGCCGATCACATTGGGGGCCGAGGCGGTACTGCCGTCCGGGCTGTCAAAATCAAACAGATACACGCCATCGCCCGGCTGATACGTCGTTCGGGCGTCCATGCCGCCGGGCAGCAAAAACGCGTCGGCATTGTTTTTGCCCACGCGCCGCGCCCGCGCGCTGCCGTCATACCCCGTCACGCCATTGCCTGAGTCGCCGAAGCCCACCAGGGTCAGAGTGGTGCCCTCGGTCAATGCCCCCACATACAAGCCATACGTGCGAAACAATGCAGGAACAGGCGCGCTCAGCGTGACAACGGCAATGTCGCCCGCGTCGTCCGGCCTGACCCCCCGAAAGTTCGGGCTGACATCCACGCGCGAGGCCGCAAACGATGTCCTCCCCATCCCATTGTCCAGACTGAACCCAACATTGGACAGCGTGCCCGACCCGCCGAACAAGTGCGCCGCCGTCAGCACATGGGTCGAATCCAGCAGCGTCCCCGTTCCGCCGGCAATGTCCCCCACGCCCGAAAACGGCGACAGCAGGCCCAGCGTGTCCAGGCGTCCCGTCTGCGTGACCGGGTTGTACGGGTTATTGGGGCTGTCGGCGGGATAAAGATTGTTGCCGCTGCTGTCTTTGGGCGGAGCCGGGTTGCCCGCCACAATTGCGCCTGCGGGCCGGGTCAGCAAACACAAAGCGCTGAAGGCGCAGAAAACCGCCGCAAGGCGTGTGATTGGAGAGAACATAAGCATTTCCTTCTTGAACCTGACGATGAACGGCAGACGCTTCGGCGTAAAACCTGCCGATTCTGCGTGTCCCGACGGCGCTGCACACGCGTTCCCCCGGCTGATTTAAGGCATACTGACGACGGAACAATTTCTTCCGTCGTCGGTACGCCGTGGATCACTCGTAGAAAAGGCGGGGGAACGCCGGTGCAGCCCCCGAACGATCCCGATACGGCACGTAAAGTTTACAACAGTTTTTCGTATTCTGCAAGGCCGCGGGCTGTCCGCGCCGGGGGCGGCGCGTGGAGGAGGCGGGGGGGCGCAGGAGAAAGCCTATTTGCTGCGGAACTATCGCCCATCGTCCGCCTGCCCCAGGAGGTTATGCCATGAACCGTATTCAGCGAGGGCTGCTGCCTGCTGCCGCTCTTTCTGCCGCTCTTTGCCTGCTGCCGATTGCTGCCCATGCTCAGGCCGACACGTCCACGCCGACGCCGCTGCCGGTGCGCTCGGTCTCGCTGTTTACCAGCGGGGTGTCGTATATTGAGCGGGGCGGCACGGTGAACGGCAATGCCGCGGTCGCCCTGTCGTTTCCGACGGATCAAATCAACGACCTGCTGAAGTCGCTGGTCTTGATAGACAGCGGGGGCCAGGTGCAGCCGGTCACTTACGGGGCGCGCGATCCGGTCAGCCGGACATTGCAGTCGTTTGCGATTGATGTGACGCAGCCGACTTCTCGCGGCGACCTGCTGCAAAAGCTGCGCGGCGCGCGCGTGTCTGTCACGCCCGGCACGGGGCCTGCGCTGGTGGGGCAGATTGTCGGCGTGGAAACGCGCAGCGAACATCGGCCCGACGGCACGGTGACGGACAACATTCCCCTTCTGAACTTGCTGACGGACGCGGGGCTGCAATCCGTGGACTTGAAAGACGCCCGCGCCATCCAGATTTTAGACCCGCGCCTGAACCAGGAGTTCAAGCAGGCCTTGTCCGTGCTGGCATCGGGGGCAGACAATGCGCGTCGTCCCGTCACGCTGCATTTCGCCGGGACGGGGCGGCGCGCGGTGCGGGTGGGCTATGTGGGCGAAGCGCCGCTGTGGAAGGTCTCGTACCGGCTGCTGCTGGGCGGAACCCCGTCGGGGGCCTCGGAAGCGGGTAGGGGAGCGAGTGCGGCCAATTACCTGCAAGGCTGGGCATTGGTAGAGAACACCACAGACGACGATTGGAACGGCATCCGGCTGTCGCTGGTGTCGGGGCGTCCGGTCTCGTTTATCCAGGATTTGTATCAGCCGCTGTACCTGCCGCGCCCGGTTGTGCCGCCGGACGTGATTGCGTCGCCCTTCCCGCAGACGCACGGCGCGAATTTGCAGCAAGAACAGCGACTTTTGAGTGTCAACGGCAGACTGGACGGCGCCGCGCAGGCAGGCTCCGCAGACACAAGCAGCGTTGCGACAAAGAGTGACCTTGCGCTCTCCGCACCCGTGGCTGCATTGCCAGCGCCGGTACAGCGCGCGTATGGCGTGATGAGTGATAACAGCCTGTCCATAGCAGCAAATCTCAAGCAATCGGTGCGGGCGCAGGCACAGGGGGCGAGTGTTGGGGAGCAGTATGCCTACAACGTCGCCATTCCCGTGACCCTGCCCCGGCAGCAGGCCGCCATGATCCCCATTGTCGCGCAGGACATCGGCGGCGACAAAGTGCTGCTCTACAATGCCGACAGCGACCCCAAGTATCCCCTGGACGCCGTGCGTCTGCGCAACACGACCAATCTGCACCTCAAAGGCGGACCGGTGACGCTGTTTGACGGCGGCGCGTATGCCGGAGACGCGCGCATGGAAGATGTGTCGCCCGGCGAAACGCGGCTCATCTCCTATGCCGTGGACCTGTCCGTGCAGGGCGACCGCAAAAACCATGGGTCAAACAGCCTCCAGGTCAGCCTGTCTCTGCACAGGGGCATCCTGACAATCGCCCGGCGTTATCGCACCGAGACAGCGTACACGTTCAAGAGCCAGGCAGCGGGGCCGCGGACACTGATTGTTGAGCAGGCCTATGAGCCTAAAGACGTGCTGGTGCAGCCTGCCAAAGCCAGCGAACGCACTCCCGACATGCTGCGCTTTGACCTGCCCATCGTGCCGGGCAAAACAGCGGCGTTGACAGTCATCACCGAGCGTCCCCAGTTCAGCGAAATCACGCTGTTTGACGGCGACACGGACGCCATCGGCGTGTATGCCAACGACGCCAGCATCTCGGCTTCGCAAAGGGCGACCCTGCAATCCATTGTCCAGCAGCGGCGCGCAATTGACACCCTGCGCGGCGAGGCCCAGGCGCGCACCCAGCGTGTCGCTTCGTACACGTCCGACCAGGAGCGCATCCGCAAGAACATGCAGGCATTGGATAAAACATCCGCATTATATCAACGCTACGCGGGTGAGCTGGACACCCAGGAAACGCAAATCCAGCGCCTGCGGAGTGAAGCCGTCGCCCTGTCTGCCAAGGCCGCTGCCGCCGCCAATGCCCTGCGCGCCCGCCTGGACACCTTGACGCTGTAGTGCGCGGGGAGCAGTGCGCGGGGGGTCACGGCAAATACACCCACATACGCCCAGGGGCATGGCTGGGAACAAATGCACGCTGCGCGTGTCAATCCCGGTCGGGGCGCACCCATTCGGTTTCTATGGCGGCGGCTTGGTGGTTGACCCAGCGGGCCAGCACAAACAAATGGTCGCTCAAACGGTTCAGGTAACGCAGGGCTTCCGGGTTGATTTCTTCGTGCTGCGCCAAACTCACCAGGTGGCGCTCGGCGCGTCGGCAGAGGGTGCGGGCGAGGTGCAGGGCGGCCCCGGACTGCGACCCGCCCGGCAGGATAAAGCGGCGCAGGGGGGGCAGGTCGGCTTCCATGCGGTCGATCTCGGCTTCCAGGCGGGCGGTTTCCGCGGGCTGCATGCGCGGCACAATCTCGCCGCGCACGATTGGGGTCGCAAGGTCCGCGCCCAGCTCAAACAATTCGCCCTGGATGCGGGTGACGATGGCGGACGCTTCGGTGTCGATAGGAAAGGTGAGCGCGAGGCCCAATGCGGCATTGCACTCGTCCACGGTGCCGTAGGTTTCGACGCGCAGGGCGTCTTTCAGGATGCGCTGCCCGCCGTACAAAGCGGTTTCGCCGGTGTCGCCGGTCTTGGTATAGATTTTCATGGGGTGGGAAGGGCTTCTTTCTCGTGAGGGCTTAAGGCGTAAAACGCGCGGACATCGTCCAAATCGGACGTGCGGCGGGTGGGGGGCAAAAAGCGCAGAAACCGCGCGCCGTAGGTTTTGCGCACCAGGCGCGTGTCTAAAATGGCGACCACGCCGCGGTCATCAATGGTGCGGATGAGCCGTCCGAAGCCCTGCTTGAGCTTCAGCTGCGCCTGCGGCAGGGCGAATTCATCAAACCAATCGCCGCCCGCCTGCGTGATGCTGTCCACGCGGGCTTTGTGCAGCGGGCTGTCGGGCACGGCAAACGGAATGCGGTCAATAATCACCAAACGCAGGCCCGCGCCGGGCACGTCCACGCCTTCCCAAAACGACTGCGTGCCCAGGAGAACGGCGTTCTGCTCACGCTTAAACGTCTCCACAAGGCGGCTGTTGGGCATCTCGCCCTGGCGCAGGATGGCAAACGGCAGGTCGGACTGGGTCAAAATCTCATAAGCGCTGTTGAGCGCGCGGTGCGATGTAAACAGGACAAACGCCCCGCCGCCCGATGCCTCCAAAAGAGCCAGCATTTCTTCCACGGCCTGCGCGGCGTAGGCAGGCGTGTCCGAGGGCGGCGGCAGCGCGCGGGGAAGGTACAGCAGGCAGTTTTGGGCATAGTCAAAGGGCGAGCCGACAATGGTCTCGCTGATGGATGCGGGGCTTGTCTTGCGGCTGCGGGCGCGCGGGGCAGGGGCAGAAGCGGGGGAGGGCGCTTCGGGCGCAGGGGCGAGGGTGGGCAGCCCCAAACGCTCGCGCAGAAAGCCAAAGCCGCCATCCGTGGACAGGGTGGCCGAGATCAGGGCGGCGCCGACCGTGCGCGGCTCCTTCCACAAAGCCTCGGCGAGAATGGGGGCGACCGAGATCGGCGTCCAGTTGAGGGTGGCGAACGGCATGCGCCCCTGAACGCGGCCCAGGCTGCCCCACCGGACAAAGTTTGGGTTGTCGCTCCCAAACAGCAGCCCTAGTTCTTCTTTGGCACGCACACACTGACGCCGCAGGCCGTCAACGCGGTCTTTGAGGGCAGGCTGGCCCTGCGTGTCCTGTTTCAGCAATTCAAGCGCGAGGCTGTCCAGCAGCGTGCCAATCAGGGCGGCCTGCCCGCGCGACTGCTCCCTATCGGTCTCGCGCGGCAGAATATCATGGACAAAGAACTCAGGCCGCGCGGCCTGCTGAAACGGCGCAAACAAGCCTTCCGCAGACGACGCAATGGCTTTGAGCCGGTCTGTGTTGATGTCCAAGGAGCGGGCGGTGCGGCGCACTTTTTCCAGCAGGGCGGGCAGGCGGGCCGACGAAAACGCGACCCCAAATGCCCCCGCCGCCGCCGTTTCCAGATGGTGCGCCTCGTCAAAGACCACAAAGTCATAATCCGGCAGCAGGCGTGCATCCGGGGTCGCGCCCCTGCGCAGGGCCAGGTCGCTGAAGAACAGAGCGTGGTTGACCAGCAGAATGGATGCTTCCTGCGCCGCCCTGCGCATGCCATAGTAAAAGCACCGGTCAAAAAAGCGGCACTCCTGCCCCTTGCACGTATCGGGGTTCGCACGGATGTCGCCCCAATTCGGGTAGGTAAAGTCCAGCTCGCCTACATCGCCTGTTTCTGTCGCCTGACTCCAGCGCCCGATGTGCGCGAACTGCGGGTCGCCCACAGTCCACAAGTCCGCGCGGGCGGCATCGTAGTCCTGGAGGCACAGATAGTTGCCCCGCCCTTTAACGAGGGCCGCCTCCGCCGGCATCGGGCTGAGCGACTGCACAAACGGCACATCGCGCTCGGCAAGTTGGGCCTGCAAGGCCAGCGTGTGCGTGGAGATGATGATCTTGCGGTCGGGCCGCGCCCGTTTCAAGACAGGCACCAGATACGCCAGTGTCTTGCCGACGCCTGTTCCGGCTTCAATCAAAGCGACGCTGCCGTCGTGCGCCAGCGCCTCTTCCACGGCCTGTGCGACTGAAACCTGCTGCGTGCGGGGGGTAAAAGAGGGCAGCGTTTGCGCCAGCGGGCCGCCCGCGCCAAAGTATCCAGCCATGCGAGTGCCCATCATAATTTCCTTTTCGCCGTACAAGAAGAAAAGCCCTGCCTAAAAAAAGTTTGCCCAATTACTAAAATGATGTTTATAAGGCGCGAAATCCGGTAATATCTCTGCGAAAGAAGCGCATTGATTGTGTCAGTCCGCTAAGATGTTCATCGAAATCGCCGAAGGAGAACTTTATGAAACGCAATTGGATTCTCTCGGGAGCCGTGGCCGCCATGCTGGCCTCCGCTTCCTCCGCCGCTCTCGCCCAGGATGCCACTCCGGCCCCGCCACCCCCGGCCGCCCCCGCTCCTACGACCACGCCGGCCCCGGATGCCGCCCCGGCCCCTATGACCCCGGTTCCGGGTGCTACCCCAGCCCCCATGACACCGGCCCCGGATGCCACGGCTACAACGCCGCCCGCCGCAACGGCTCCCGCCCCAGATGCTACGGCGGCACCGCCGCCGCCCGCTTCCAACGCGCCCATGCCTATGAGCGCGCCGCCCGCCCCCATGGATCCGTCCATGCCGATGTCAAACCCCGGCTCACTGTCCACGGGCAGCATGTCCACGACCACAACGATGGCCCCCGGCTCCATTGACTACAGCGTGCTCGGCAACATGGACTTGAACTACACAGACCTCAAGAAGGCCAAGGCCGAAGGCTTTTCGGACAGCGAAGTGGCCTCCATGGAAAATATCCACCGCTATTCGGGTGTTCCGTTCATTGACATTGCCGACCGTGTTCTGCACGGCACCACATTCTCCACGCTCGCCACTCAGTACAACCTGAACCTGGCCGATGTGCTGGAAGTCGCCGATGAGAAAGACAAAATCGCCGCCTATGAGACCGCCTACGAAGCCACCGGCACCATGGCGCTCAAGAACACGGCAGCCACAGGGATGATGTCCCCATCGTCTTCCATGTCCCCGTCGTCCACCATGGCGCCGCCTATGAGCACCGGCTCCGGCATGTCCATGCCCATGGCTCCGACCAAAGACATCGTTGCCCTCGCCATGAGCGACAAGCAGTTCAGCACCTTGGTAAAGGAGCTGAAGAAAGCAGACCTTGTCAGCGCATTGCAAGGGCCGGGGCCGTTCACTGTGTTCGCCCCCACCAATGCTGCCTTCAAGAAGCTTCCCAAAGGCGCATTGAAAGACCTGGAAAAAGACCCCACCAAGTTGGCCGCCGTGCTGAAGTACCATGTGCTCCCAGCCCGCGTGGATGCCGCTACCGCCACATCCATGACTTCACCGACGTCCCCTCCGACCCTGGAAGGCAGCACCCTGCAAGTCACCGCTGCGGGCGGTACGGTCAAGATCAATGACGCCACCGTCACCCAGGCCGACCTGATGGCAACCAACGGCATCATCCACGCGATTGACACCGTGCTGATGCCCAGCGACCTGGCAAGCGGCTCATCCAGCAGCACGACCACGACGCCGGACACCACAACAGGCACGACGCCCGCGGCGCCTCCCGCCTCAACAGACCAGACTGTGCCCCCGGCATCCGGCTCCACGCCCTCGGACAGCGCGCCGAACCCCGGCGTATCGCCTTCCACGGGCACGACACCGGCTCCTACGACGCCTGACGCCGGCACCACAACTCCGGCCACTCCCACGCCGACCACTCCCGCCCAGTAAGCGCGAGTTTCGGATCACTCAGCAGCCGCTTGCGCTTGCAAGCGGCTGCGCACGAAGCCCTTATCTGCACAGCATTTGCAGATAAGGGCTTTAGTTGTTTCTCCCCACAGCTGCCGTGCTCCATACCACTGCCAGGCAGAGCGCACATGCCACCACCCCCGCATCGTTGAACGCCAGGCTCGCCGCCGCCGCGACTGCTCCCGATGACAACAATGCAGACAGATGCTTGTCACTGCGTTTAGGTTTAGCCAGCAATGCCAGCCCCATGACACTGCAACACAACAGCACAGCCCACGCACTGCGCCCCAGCAGGTGCATCTCGACCCCCAGCTTGCGCGCGGCAATGTCCCATGCCTCTCCCAGGCCACGCTGCGTGATCCGCGCCACGGCTTGACCGACATGCGACTGCGCGCCGCCCGCGTGCTTGTCCAGCAGCACAATCCCCGCCATCGCACACACAGCCAGAGCCAAGAGGATCAGCACGGACGGCCAACCCCATCGCCTGCCGCTCAGCTTCCACAGCAGCACGCCGAACGCAGGAACGGCGACAAACACGCTGCCGGCTTTCGCGCCGAACGCCGGCAGGCCGAGCAGAACTGCCAGACCAATCAAGCCGGCGGCGATCACCCAATATCCCCAGGGCTGCTTGGCGGCGGGCCATGCGCGCCACGCCAAACAAAGCGCGGCCCCGATCAAAACCCCCATCGCCTCGTTGCCGATGCCGTAGTAGCGCGCGCCCTCCACCGCGGAGTAGCCCAGCAGACTGTAACGCATCAGCGGGCTGCCGCATGCCAAATCAACCGCCACCACCGCAGCGATGAGCGCGCATGCGGCTGTCACAGCCTGCGCTGCCCCGCGAGCGCGTGCCCACAACGCCGCACTCACTCCCAGCACGGCAAGCCAAATCGCCCACTCCCACACTGACCCGCTCAGCAGCAAAGCGGCAAGGCTGACGACGGGAAACAAAGCCACAGGCGCACCGCGTCCCCGCAGCAGCGCCATGCTGCACGCCAGCACAGACAGCCCCAGCACGACGGCGAACACAGGCAGCACGCGCATCCCCAATGCCTGACGATAGGCTTCGCTTTGCAGACGCCTCACCTGCGCTTCTGCGTTTGGGGCGGCCTGCACCGTCCACGCCTGACCGAACGGCAAAGCAGGCAGCGCTGCGCCGAAGTAGTCCGCCACGCTCGGCGCAAAGTCCGTATCCGTAACCAGCCCTGCGCGGCGCGTGGAGCGTGACAACAGCAAGCCCGGCGCGACACCCGCGCCCCACAACGCAGCAGGTGTCAAGCGCCTGCCGCGCTTGTAGTCGCTGTCCGAAGCGAACGGAGACAGCGCCAGCACGCGCCCGCCCCACTGCGCTTCCAAATGCATGGCATCGCCAACAACGGCATCGGCGGCAGCGGTGTCGCTTCCCGCATCCCAAATCAGGCACGCAGGGCGGGCGGGGGGCAAGAAAAGAGCAGGGATGACTTGCACCGTGCCCCGGCTATCGCACGCAACAGGCAGCGCAAAGCGTCCGCCGCCCGCCTGCACAACCACGCCGCGCGCTGCCAGACCATCGGCGAGGCTGCCCAAGCGAATATCGTAGCCTTGGCCTGCGTTGGCACGCAAAAGGCGCGGCCAGTCCGTATCCACCCATGCGCCCGGCGGCGGCGCCATTCCCATGCGCCGCCCATACAATTCTGCCGCCGTGATGCCCATTGGCAGCATAATCTGCGCGGGCGACACAAAGTGCGCCTGTCCCCTATCGCCCGCCGCGCGCGCGCCGCTGCCCAATGTCAAGGCGGCGCTTTCCCCCGTTTCGCGCGCCTTGTCTGAACTCGTGCGGGCAGTGCGCGTGTTCATCACGGCCAGTGCGCCCTGCGCCATCAGCCTGTGCAATGCCGGGGCGTCGGCCCGCTGCCAGCCCGCCAGGCTCGTGCCGGGCAGCAAGACAATAATCAGCGACGGCGTGCTGCTCTTGGCGCTCTGTGAAAGCGAGGGACACGTCAGCACGCACAGGAGCGCAAAGCACAGCAGCATTCGCGTCATGCGCGCGCCAGGGCGGCATCTAGGGCCTGACGCACATTGTCCACGCCGACAATCTGCAAACCCGCGATGCTCCCGCGCAGGCTGCCTTTGTTGCGCGCGCAGATGATGGCCCGCGTGAACCCCATGCGCGACGCTTCCCGCAGCCGCTTTTCAATCTGCCCCACCGCCCGCACTTCGCCCCCAAGCCCCACTTCCCCCGCCAAAACCGTGTGCGGGTCAACAGGCCGCTCCCCAAACGACGATGCGGCGGCAATCGCAATCGCAAGGTCGGCGGCAGGCTCGTCCACCCGCACGCCGCCCGCGATATTGACAAACACGTCCTGGTTCGCCAAACTCAGGCCGACACGCTTCTCCAACACCGCCAATATCAGGTTGACACGCCCCACATCCACGCCCGAAACCGTGCGGCGCGGGTTGGTCAAATAAGACGGCGCAACAAGGGCCTGCACTTCCACCAGCAGCGGGCGCGTGCCTTCCACAATCGCATTGATCGCGCTGCCCGCGACATTCTGCGTGCGCTCGGCGAGCAGCATCTCGCTGGGGTTTGTGACCTCCACCAGCCCTTCCTCGTGCATCTCAAACAGCCCCAATTCATCCGTGGAGCCGAACCTATTCTTCACTGCCCTTAAAATACGGTAACTATAATGCCGGTCGCCCTCAAATTGCAGCACGGTATCTACCATATGCTCCAGCACGCGCGGCCCGGCCAGTGTCCCTTCTTTCGTGACATGCCCGACCAGAAAAATCGGCACGCCGCCCGACTTCGCCACCTGCGCCAATGCCGCCGTGGATGCCCGTACCTGCGAGACGCTCCCCGCCGCCGACTCCACTTCCGGGTGCTGCATCGTCTGAATGCTGTCCACAATGACAAACTGCGCTTTCTCCACGCGAATGGCATTGTCAATCAAAGTCACATCGGTCTCGTTGTGCAATAACAGATCGCCCGCCGCCACCCCCAGCCGCTCCGCGCGCAGTTTAATCTGTGTCGCCGACTCCTCGCCGGACACATACAGCGTCCGGCCCGCATGCAGCGCGAGATGCCCCGCCACCTGTGTCAGCAGCGTGCTTTTGCCGATGCCCGGATCGCCGCCGATGAGGATCAACGCCCCGCGCACAATCCCGCCGCCCAAGACGCGGTCAAACTCCGACATCCCCGTCAGCACGCGCCCTTCCTGCGACGGCGACGGCACATCTGTCAGCCTTTGGGGACTGTTTCGCCCGACAAACGCCCCGCCGACCGCGCCCCCGCCCGGTCTCGCCCCCAAGCCTTTGGGCGGCCCCGACTGCGTAATCATTTCGTCAAAGCTGCCGAACTCATTGCATTGCGGGCATTTGCCATACTGAACCGGCGTTTCGTAGCCGCAGCTGCGGCAGACATAGCGCGTCTGTGTTTTAGCCATGCTTTATTGTACCAGACACCCAAAGGCTTGCCCTCGGCGTCGTCCCATCGCTGCCAGCGCGTACCGACGACGGAACAAATCCTTCCGTCGTTGGTATGCCGTTGATACGCTGAAGCAACAGGTGTGCAATGCCGTCACAGCAGGAGCAAGATGCGCCTGGGCAGCCGATGCTCGTTTGACACCCCGCCCGGCATCTGCTAAAATAGACGCACGCGCACACGCCCGCGCAAAGGAGCCTTTTCCCTTATGGCAAAGACGCTGACAGAGAACTTGCAGGCTTTGTATGCCTTGCAGCAAATTGACACCCAGATCGCCCGCGCCCGGCGCGCCCAAACCCAACTGGACAATGGCGCGCAGGCCACCCAAGACGCCCAGGCCGCCCAAGCCCATGCCACCGCCCTGGTCGCCGCCCAGCATAAGGCCCAAGCCGACCTCAAAGACAGCGAACTCAAACTGGCTGCATTGGAAACCAAGCGCAAAGCCGCCCACCAGCGCATGTACCAGGGCAGCATCACCAATGCCAAAGAGCTTGCCAACATTGAGCGCGAGATTGAGTCATTGGGCCGCCAGCAGTCCGACATGGATACGCGCATCTTGGAGTTCATGGAACAGGTGGAAACGGCGCAAACTGCCGCCTCATTGGCGCAGGCGTCCGCCCATGAAGCCGACACCAAACGCGCGGATACGCTCGCAAAGTTCCAAAGCCGCCACGAGGCGCTGAACCTGGAAGCCGCCGAAGCCACCCGCCGCCGCCCCGCCGCTGTCGCCGGGGTAGATGACCCGGCCCTGCTCAAGCGCTACGAAGACATTCGGGCCAAGCATGCCGGCATCGGCATCGCCAAAATTGAAGAGGGCGACTGCGCCGGCTGCCACATGAAGCTGCCCACCGCCGATGTCAAAGTCGTGCGCGAAGGCATGCAGCCGCAGACCTGCGAAAACTGCGGGCGTTTGCTGACGCTGTAAAGCGAGTTTAGGCTTGCGTGCCGCCGTCGCCAAAGAGGCCCCCCCGCCCCAATTCTGGGGAGCATGATAAAGATAGGAAAGCCTAGCGGCCAAAGTTTCCTAACTCTCCGGCTCCCCAAACTTGGGGCGGGGGGGCCTCTTACAAAGCCGTACACTCCCCCTGCCGTCCCTGCCACATCGTCCAATTGCCGTGGAACGAGCGCAGAGGCTGGCCCGGCTCAAAGACAAGCAGACGCGTTGCCACCTTGTCCAAAAAGAAGCGGTCGTGGCTGACAAACACAATCGCGCCTGGAAAGTAAATCAGCGCCTGCTCCATCACCTGCGTGCTTTGCAAGTCCAAGTGATTGGTAGGTTCATCCAAGATCAAGACGCCCGCCCCGGATAGCAGGCATTGGGCGAGGGCCACACGCGCCTGCTGCCCGCCGGACAATGTTCCGATCTTTTGCTGCTGATCCATCTCCGAGAATTGCAGCAGTGTCAAAAAGTGCCCGACCTGCTTGCGTGTCGCGCTGTACGCCATGCCCGTAACATTCACCGCATGCGCGACCGTGTCTTTGGGGTCCAGCGCGCGGCGCACCGCCGTGAAGTCGGCGAACCGAACGCCGCTTTCCCACACCACGCGCCCAGCATCCGGGGTTTCCTCGCCGGTCAACAGGCGCAGCAGAGTAGACTTGCCGCTGCCGTTCGCGCCGACAATCGCCAGCCTGTCGCCGCGCTCCACCTCAAAGTTCACGTTCTCAAAGAGCGGCTGTCCGTTCTGTCCGTTGGGATACGCCTTGGCGACACCTTCGGCGCGGCATAGCTTGTCGGGCACGCGCAGGCCCTGATAGATTTGCGTCACGATCACTTCCAAGGGGCGCGGCGCGCGCCGCTTCTTGATGTCGGCCAATTTGCGCTGCACCGCTTCGCTGGGCGAGCGGGCGAGTTCCTGCCGGTCGGCGATGGCTTCGGCTTCCAGCGTCAGCAGCTCTTCCTCGTGCGCGAACTGGCGCTGCAACGCCCTCGCGCGGAACGGCTTTTTGCGCACATAGTCCGTGTACGAGCCAGGGTAGTCGTGCAGGTGGTAGTTTTCCACCTCCACAATACGCGTGACCACTTGATCCAAGAACTGCCGGTCGTGAGACACCAACAAAAGGCCGCCGTCAAAGGCGCGCAGCCAGCCTTCCAGCCAGGCCAGGCCGTCTACGTCCAGAAAGTTGGTCGGCTCATCCATCAGCAGGACTTGAGGGCGCGTGAGCAGCAATCGTGCCAGCGACGCCCGGTTGCGCCAGCCGCCGGACAGCGTGTCTAAGGGCTGGTGTCGGCGCGCGTCGGTAAAGCCCAGTTTGGTGCAAACCGTATCAATATGACGGGCATAGTCCCAGCCGCCTTTGTGATCCATCTCTTCCAGAGATTGCGCCTGCTGTTCCAGCAGATGGGTCATCTCGTCCGTGTCGGTCACGGTGTCCAGGCGCATGGCAATGTCGTCCAGCGAGGCTTCCAGGGCACGCACGTCCGCAAAGAGTTGCTCCAAGATTTGCTGCAAAGACAGTTCGCCCGCAAGCTCGGAGTGCTGAGAAAAGTAGCCGATCTGCGTGCCCCATGTCGTGTCTACCGTGCCCTCCGTCGGCGTTTCCAGGCCCAAGATCAAACGCAGCAGCGTGGTCTTGCCGCTGCCGTTGCCGCCCACCAGCCCGACACGCTCCCGCGCGCCCAGCCGCAGCGACACTTCGCGCAAGATCACCCGGTCATCGTAACGCATGGTCACGTTCTGCACTCGCACAAGGCTCATAATGTCTCCCTTACGCGTTGAGTGTACCAGGGAAAAGCAAGGCGCTGTGTGTGGGTATAACAACGCATCTTGGGGAATGCGAGATGGGAGCACTTATGGCGGCCAATCGGCTTTCAGGGCATTTGAGCGGGGGAAAGTACACCACGAGCCACACCACGGTGATTGAGGCAGCGGAAATGCCCGCCCGCGCGGCGGCGCAATTGGAATGCGTGTCCAAAGTATCGCTGGGACTTATCAAGACACTGCGCAACGGCCCGCCCGCCATCAAGTTTATTGACGAAGGGCCGGGCTGCCTGCTGGTGAAGGTGCGCGGCCTTAGCGCGCTGCAGGAAGTGCGGGTGTATTCCAAAGACAAAGACGCAGTCATCGCGGCCATGTCGGCGGCGTTTCCCGCGCCCTAACAGCAGACGCGTGGGGCGGCGAAGTCTCGCGCGCTGCCGGGTATAATAACCCCACGTATGGCGTATATTTCCCTGTATCGTAAATATCGGCCCCAGACATTTGCCGACGTGGTGGGGCAGGAGCATGTCACCCGGACGCTG